>Ga0213868_10003645_pt1 | contig 14295 bp, 13 predicted proteins | sample PICome_9_FD_160087 | JGI IMG/M metagenome (GOLD analysis project Ga0213868, IMG submission 160087) | Coastal seawater microbial communities near Pivers Island, North Carolina, United States - PICO127 | ecosystem: Environmental > Aquatic > Marine > Coastal | place: USA: North Carolina...
AGAAGGGGAAGTAGAAAGAATCTAAAATAGAGGGAAGAGGAGGGGAGCATGTTGGGCTTTATTCGAATCAAACTAGGGTTGAGGGTCAACCTTTGCGAGGTTGACTTGGGTATGGTCGATTCGGCCTTGAGATAAAGTTGCATAGCGCCAGCAAATTTTTCGGTCGACGAGCGAAGCAACCATGGCGGGCGGATTTCCCTTTTTGCCAATACCTAGTAATGGAGGATTCATTGCCTTGCGGGGAATCCTGAGACCGAACGACCTTAGCGGTCGCATCAGCTTCCTGGCCTGTGGATTGGTGATTGGTGGAATCGGCTACGCTCTCTACCGCAACGGTAAAAAGGGTAAAGAACCGTCGATTGAAACTTAACCGAAGCTCTTGGCAACGAGCTCCTTGAGACGGTCAGGACTCGTGGCAGAAGACTTAGCCACGAACCCTGCTGCGTGGGCGAAGTGGACATCGGATTCGTCTTTGATTCGCGTGAAATCCATTTTTGGATGATCATTGTATCGAGAAAGTCCATACCCGTCTCCGCGACGATCCGGATAAATCATGGCATGAGCGGTTTGGGCAAGCCCTTGTTCTTCTATGAAGCGGGTTAAGCCCATGGAAGGCTCTTCCGGGAGCGGTTCGGTGCGCGGTAGAAATATGGCTTGAATAGAGGAGGAGCCATTTTCGATCCTCCAGGTCTCCGCGTTTGTCCCAATGAAATCGAGTCGCTCACGCAGGGACTTCAAGTATTCGATGAGGTCATCACCAATCATTTTCATGACTTCCCAAAGCGGTTCTCCGGGATTGTGAAGGGTTTTAGCGGCGAACCGCCGAAGCAGTGTGATATCGATGGGGGAACTGAGCTTTCCTATGATGTCTCGTTCGACGCCAAGCCAGCGAGCCGCTCTATTGGCACCGCGGCAGTCGAACCATTCAGCTGGCTCGAGCCAATCGCAAAAAGTGCGGGCATCGTCGTAGAGGGCGAGATACTTAAGGACCAGAGATAGGGAGCAAGTGGGAATCGCGTCGCGGGGAAATTGATGGTGATCAAAGTTAGACTTTGAGGGATCGTCGGCGTCGCCCACGTCAACTACACAAACTGCTGGGTTATCCAGATCGGCTTTTTCGGGCTCACGGCGTTGAATCTCGACCGGATTCTGGGAAATGAGAACGCAGCATGCGAGGAATTCGTCTTTGTGAGCGCTGCCTGGATGAGTTAGGATGAATTCGGTCATAGTCGTGGAAAGGACGGAACCGTAGTGTTCCCTGAAGGAAGATCAATAGCGTTCGCCTATCTTTTGGTCGGGGTCGACTCGGTTGGGGATTGGATCATAGGACTCCCAAATCCGCTAGTTGTAGGTCGTCTAAAAGGCGTGCGATCCAATGGTGGTAGTCTTGGCCATAGATTTAACCCAAAAAGGGTGGATATTAGCCCTCACGTAATGGTCGCTTCCCTGAGTAACGTAGTGCCAGTTTTGAGTATAGAGTTCGTTAACGATTTGCAGCACGGATCGCAACAGGCGGTCGAGCGAGGCCTTTTGTACGTGGCTGGCGAATCCCTTCGATCCTCCTCGACCGGTGGTAGCCGTACTGAGGGTGCTGAATGCGTAGGGTTTTTTGACGACCCGCATAGCCTTGGAGTGGTTTCCGTCGGCCCGATTTAGGATAACGGAAGCAACGCCTTTCATTCCTATTTAACCCTAGTTAGCCGCCTCCCGTACGAGACATGCGGCTACGATCTGCTTTTCCCAAGAGCAAGGTTGGTAGGTGCTGGCAGCGGCTTGGCCAGAGCCAGCGACGAATAGAGCTCTGAAAGTTAGAAAGGCGATTACTTTCATGATTCGATAAGTTGTTCGGTTGGATCCGGTTTTTTGCGGGGTGTCGTACTGCATTTGATTTTAGCGTTCGACAAGACCCAAACCGGTTTGGTCCCCATGCTTTTTATGGCAGGTTATCTGTTAGGTGCCCCACTAGGAGAATATGGCCGAGGGGATCGGCATTGAGCGCATCTAACCGTTTTATCTTGTGAGAATTGAGGAGTGACAAATGAAGCGACTCTTGTTCAATGCACTCGATTCAAATCGGAAATATGCCTAGAAGTAACCCGCTAACGGGAAACCAAACTACCGTCAAAGAAACGCCGTATTCGAGCGGAGAATGGAAGTTGGTAGAATGCCTCGAAACAGGGATGGTGTTCTTGGAGAATCCACCGGAGTACTCACAGCTGGTTGAGGAGTTTGCATGGGAGAAAACTTTCGAGGAAGAGAGGATTCGGCGCCGTAAGAAAGAGCCGGTCGTCGCTTTTACCAGTCATTTGATTAAGTCCGTGCGCCAGAAGATGCAGAAACGAGAACGGATTGAGCGAGTGGCATTTCGCATTCTCAGTCGACTCGTGAACGAAAAAGGGATTAAGGACAGGATCACTATGATTGATGTGGGTTGCGGAACCGGGGAAAAGCTATGCAGCATCAGCAGCTATTTTCAGGAGCAAACGGGCATTCTTGTGAGCCCGGTCGGTATCGAAATATCCGCTGAGCTAGCGAGAGAGACTAACGAGAGGTTGTCGCAGCTGGGTGGGCGTTGCGTCCACTCCTCAGCGTTCGAAGGGTTGAAGAGGTTGGAGAATGACAGTGCGGACCTAGTGATCTTCTGTTCCTATCTAGAGCATGAAGTAGAGCCGTTGGAAGTGTTGCGAACCGCTACCAGCAAATTGAAAAAAGGGGGGTACGTCATTATCAAAGTGCCCAACTTTGGTTGTTGGAACCGGTACATAAGACAGAAGAATTGGTGTGGCTTCAGGTATCCCGATCATGTGAACTACTTCACGCCACGAACTTTGACGCGGATGATCGAGACATCAGGGCTCAACCTTTGGAGGATGAATCTCTATGACCGGCTGCCGACGAACGATAACGTTTGGGCGATCGCGAAGAGATAGTTTCCTGGTAAGTTGGCAAGTCATTTGTCTGCTCATTTTGATTTTTGCTCGACGATTCTTGCGATGCTCTAAAATCGGCCGAAATTTGCGCTTTCGATTTGCCTCGTATTCCTAAATCGCAATCCTCTGCTGTCCTTACGGTTTTAATCAATTCAACCCACCAATCAATATGGCAATTGCAACTGGATCCAAAGCTCCGGACTTCACTTTGATACACAAAAACGATAGCGGTCTTTCCGACGTCACGTTAAGTGATAATTTTGGAAAAACGGCGATCGTTCTGATATTTTTCCCTTTCGCCTTTTCGGGTACTTGCGAAAAAGAATTGTGTTCGATCAGAGATTCGATCAGCGAATATAAAAATTTGGATGCTCAAGTTTACGGTATCAGTACTGATTTCCCTTTTGCATTGGCGGCCTTTGCGAGCTCTCTCAATGTTGATTTCCCGCTACTAAGCGATTGCAACAAAGAGGCGAGCGCTTCTTACGAGGTGCTTTTCGAAGAGGCTTTAGGTATGAAGGGCGTGGCCAAACGATCGGCAGTTGTTGTCAGCAAAGGTGGAGAGGTCATTTATAGCGAGTCGAGTGACGACTTGGGGCAATGGCCTGACTTCGACGCTATAAAAGCTGCCCTCGTTTAAGCTTGGTTCCCGCGATTAGGCTACTGTTTAAACCTCAGCGAACAAGCGTGAAACGAATTCAAGTTTTAAAGCGTTTTGAGTGCTTGTGTGCCTGAAAAGTCCTCCGTTTTTATAGTTGGTCCCGATTCTCTCCCCCGTTGCGGTCAGGTTATTTGTTGGCATTGGTTTTAAAAACGTGGTGCCGCTGCAATAGTTCCTCGATGATACTTAAAGTTACGAAAGGGACCGTTTGTTTTTGGATTCAGGCTACCTTTCGGCGTGGAAATTAAATCCTGTGTCGAAGAGGTAGTTTCGTCGTTGAAATTGCCAAAGATTAGCTTTGCGGAATCTTTAATCGGTCAGTTTGCTTGGCCGATATTGGCGTCAGATAGAAAAATGCACGCTAACACGCACCTTTCTGAGAGTTTTTCTAGCTGATCATTGCTTCGCGAGGCGGAGCAAATTTTGTAAGGCTGATTCCTTCGACTGACTTTTTGTATTCCTCTATTGTAGGGATCCGGCCGAGGCTTGCGGAGAGGACGACTACTGGCGTTGAAGCGAGGAGCGATTCTCCCTTTTTGCGTTCGGAATCGGCAACGACTCTGCCCTGAAAGAGGCGAGTGGAGGTTGCTAGAACAGTGTCGCCATTGGCCGCCTTTTCTTGGTTGCCCATGCAGAGGTTGCAGCCGGGACGCTCGAGATAGAGGATGTTCTTGTATTCGGTGCGAGCTGTATTCTTGGGAGCATCATCGTTGAACTCAAAACCTGAATACTTTTGGAGAATCTCCCAGTCGCCCTCTTCTTTGAGCTCCTCGATGATATTGTAGGTCGGCGCTGTTACGACGAGAGGCGCTTGGAACTCGACCTTGCCGTATTGCTCCTCGAGGTTTCGGAGCATTTTGGCAACGATCTTCATGTCCCCCTTGTGAACCATGCAGGAACCGACGAATCCGAGGTCGACGTTCTTGCCTCCACTGTAGAAGGTAAGGTCTCTGATCGTATCGTGCGTGTAGCGCTTGGATGCGTCTTCGTTGTTTACGTCGGGGTCCGCGATCATCGGCTCGACGATGAGGTCGAGGTCTACCACAAATTCAGCGGAATACTTGGCGTCGGAGTCAGGAGTGAGAGCTGGCTTTTCGCCTGATCGGATCTCAGCGATGCGATTGTTAGCTTTGTCTATCAAGCCTTGGAGGACTTGGGCATGATTATCCATGCCCTTATCGATCATTATTTGGATACGACTTTTCGCTATTTCGAGCGACTTGATAAGCGTCTCATTTTGAGAAATACAGATGGAGGCCTTGGCCTTCATTTCTGCTGTCCAGTCGGTGAATGTGAAGGCTTGGTCGGCTGGGAGGGTGCCGATGTGAACTTCGATTATGCGGCCCTGGAAGACGTTTTCTCCGAATTGTTGGAGCATCTGAGCTTGGGTAGCGTGAACGACGTCGCGGAAGTCCATGTGCTCTTTGAGGTCGCCCTTGAAGGTTACCTTAACGGACTCTGGGATTGGCATGTTGGCTTCGCCTGTGGCGAGTGCGAGGGCAACGGTACCGGAGTCAGCTCCAAAAGCCACGCCCTTTGACATGCGGGTGTGGGAGTCGCCGCCGATAATAATGTCCCAATCGTCTACAGTGAGATCGTTCAATACCTTGTGGATAACGTCGGTCATCGGGTGGTAAACGTCCTTAGGGTCGCGGCCAGTGATGAGACCGAAACCGTGCATGAAATTCATAAGCTTCGGAATATTGGCCTGAGCCTTCTTGTCCCAAACAGAAGCGGTGTGACAGCCGGACTGGTAAGCACCGTCGACGGTAGGAGAGATGACGGTTGCAGCCATGGCTTCCAACTCTTGGGAAGTCATCAATCCGGTGGTGTCTTGAGAGCCGACGATGTTGACATTAACACGGACGTCGGAACCAGCGTGCAAAGTCTTTCCCTCGGCAATGCCTACCGCGTTCTTGTTGAAGATCTTTTCAACCGCGGTGAGGCCTTGGCCTTTGTGAGAGATCTCCTTTGAGGCGGCGAATACTTGCTCGCACTCTGTGCCGAGCGTTTGAGCTGCGAAATTTTGCAGTTTTTTACCGAATACGATCGCGTAAGACCCGCCCGCTTTAATGAACTCCAGCTTTTGCGGGGTGAGCGAATCGGAAATATCAATGAGCTCCTTTTCGCCGTTGTAGAGCTTCTTATCCTTTAGGCTGATGGTTAGAATAGTGCCGGTCTCGACAGAGTAGGCCCTCTCAAGTACGGGTTCATCGTTGTCGTTGAGGATTGTCTCGCCGTTCTCATCGGTCTTCTTGACCCAATTTTTGAGGTCAATACCGATACCGCCTGTGACATCGACGGTTGTTAGGAAAATCGGCGAGATCCCGTTCGTGCCTGCAACGATAGGGGCAATGTTCACGAAGGGAACGTAGGGGCTTGCTTGTTTGCCCGTCCAAAGAGCGACATTGTTGACGCCGGACATTCTAGAAGAGCCGACGCCCATAGTTCCTTTTTCAGCGATGAGCATAACTCGCTTGCCCGAATGCTGTTTCTGGAGAGCTTTTATTTCAGCCTGAGCCGATTCGGAAATCAGGCATTTACCGTGAAGCTCACGATCGGAGCGAGAGTGGGCTTGGTTGCCTGGAGATAGTAGGTCAGTGGATATATCGCCCTCGCCAGCAATGTAAGTTACGACGTCGATATTCTTATCTACATCTGGGAGATTGGTGAAGAATTCCGCCTTCGCGTAACTTTCGAGGATGTCTTTGGCGATTACACTTCCGCTTTTGAAAGCCGCTTTGAGACGGTCGGTGTCCGCATCATAGAGAAAAACTTGAGTTTTGAGAACTTCAGCGGCAACCGAAGCGATTGAAGCATCCGCGGAGAGGGCGAGGTCGAGAAGAACTTCCACTGAAGGACCGCCCTTCATGTGGGAGAGAAGCTCGAAGGCGTAGGTCGGTGAGATTTCTTCGACTGTGAATTCGCCGAGGATGATCTCCTTCAGAAATATCGCCTTTACCCCGGCTGCACTAGTGGTGCCCGGCAAGGTGTTGTAGATGAATAGGTTGAGGGAGTCTTTTCTGTGCTCGCTTTCAAGATCTTTGATTTGTGCAATGATTTCGGACAACAAATCGCTGCTGTCGATTGGCTTTGGGTTCAACCCCTGATCTTTTCGTTTGTCGATCTCTTCTAAGTATTGGGAATAGAAACTCATGGCTTTTTCAGAAATGTCGTCTGATGTGGGGTGGTTTCAAGAAGAATTTGCAGATATCCTCGCCTTAATGTTTGGTGAATCGATTGGTTTTAGCCAAACCCCAGAAGAGTTAATTGAATTTTGTTAAGTCCATGTAAATTAGGCGTATGTAATGATTGCGAACATAGATTCTGATTTGTAGGGTCGCGATTGACAGGATCCTCTCCTGATTGAGACCTCTTTACTTGAGTTCGCTTTTTGCAAATATATAATGAACAGGAGTTAATAAGAAATAGACTGATTCCGTAAAGGTGTAAGCGGTAGTGGATTATTCATGACGCAATAAAGCTTTCGGAATATTCTCAAGGATACATTGGACTCGGTTGAAAAAGCTGGCTGCCTTAGTAGTTTACCATTTGTCTTGAGGCGTCTTCTTAAGACGCCAAATTGGAAGAGGTAGTTGTGCTTTGATGTCCTGAATTGCTGAAAGCTTGTTATGGCCGAAGAAATACCGGTTTTTTTAGTCGATCCGAATTCGAACCCTGTTGCCGTAAAGATTGTTGGCAGGGCTTCGTTTCAGAACGTGATGCCTCTTCAGGACTTCCTGAAAGACGCGACGAAAACGGGAAGTCGCAGCTACGTTTTCGATTTCTCTTGTTGCACGGGCATGGACAGCACGGTTTTAGGTGTGCTGGCGGGATGTGCTCTAGAATTGCGCAAACTTGAGCCCAAAGGATCTCTGGTTCTCTCGCATCTGAGTGAGCGTAATACGACGCTTGTTCGCGGTTTAGGACTTCACCGCATCGCAACGTTGGATCTGGGCGATCAGGCGATCGATGCCTCGGCTGTGACAGAATCATTGGATGCCGGGCAACTTGACGAGTTGGATAGTGCCCGGCTGTGCCTTGAGGCACACGAAAATTTGGTGGAAACCGATGGTGGCAATGAGACGAAGTTTCAGGATGTTATAAGCTATTTGAAGAACCGTATTTCAGAAGGATAGTTGTGCTTTTATTGTTCGGTTACCCCTCTTAGTCTTTTGCCCACGGCTTTTCGATTGCTTCCACCGATCGCGTGCTGAATGATTCCGCAACTTATGAGCGGTATCACTACTGAAATGTTCGACAAGGAATCGCTGCCGAATGGCAAAGGGCGCTTCGGAGACTTCGGCGGTTGCTATGTGCCGGAGACTCTGATGACTGCCCTGAAAAAGCTCGGCGAAGATTATGATCGAGCGAAGGTTGACGAAGCGTTTCAGGCGGAGTTAGCTTACCAGCTGAAGGAGTTTGCCGGACGTCCAACGGGACTGTATTTTGCCGAACGGCTAACGAAAGAGCTTGGTGGGGCAAAAATCTATTTCAAACGGGAAGATCTTTTGCATACAGGCGCCCATAAAATCAACAACGCGATTGGCCAGGCATTGCTGGCGAAGCGTATGGGAAAACGTCGTATTATCGCGGAAACCGGTGCGGGTCAGCATGGAGTTGCCACAGCTGCTGTCTGTGCCAAGATGGGACTAGAGTGTGTCGTCTACATGGGTGCGGTGGATATGGAGCGGCAGAAGCTCAATGTTTTCCGAATGGAGTTGTGCGGAGCGGAAGTCAGAGGGGTTGATTCAGGACAGAGAACCCTGAAAGACGCGGTTAACGAGGCAATGCGTGATTGGGTGACCAATGTTCGCGACACTCACTACATTCTTGGGTCGGCATTAGGGGCACATCCTTATCCCATGATGGTTCGCGATTTTCACCGTGTAATCGGACGGGAGACTCGGGAGCAAATTTTGGAGAAAGAAGGACGGCTTCCAGACGAGATGATTGCTTGTGTTGGCGGCGGATCCAATGCTATCGGGCTTTTTTATGAGTTTTTGGATGAGCCCGATATAAGGCTTGTTGGCGTAGAGGCGGGAGGAAGAGGAATTAAGCTCGGTGAACACGCTGCTCGCTTTGAAGGAGGTCGTTTGGGAGTCTTGCAGGGGTGCAAGACCTACATTCTACAAAACACTGACGGTCAAATAGAGCTGACCCATTCGATCTCAGCAGGACTTGACTATGCCGCCATCGGGCCAGAGCACGCCTACTATCGAGATATTGGTCGGATTGAATATGCTTATGCAACTGATGACGAAGTGCTATCCGCTTTCCAGATGCTTTGCCGCACGGAAGGAATTATACCGGCTCTTGAATCGACTCATGCTCTAGCCTATACGCTCAAACGAGCGCCGCAACTGTCCAAGGACAAGGTTATCGTTATGAACCTGAGTGGTCGTGGAGACAAAGATGTTAACCAGGTAGCAAAATTCTTGGGACAAACCGTATGAAGAGCATGACTGGGTTTGGCAGGTCGGAACTAACTGAGGAGGGCGTCACTGTCTCGGTACAGATATCCTCAGTTAACCGGAAAAGTCTGGATATCATGTGCATTCTTCCAAAAGAGTTTCAGCAACTGGAAAGACAAGTTGTCGAAAAAGCGAGGAACCGGATCGGAAGGGGAAGGATACAGTTTTCAATCGAGATTAAGGACGAGCGAAATGAGTCGGCAGGGCTGCCGTCTGACGATCAAATCGACGCAGGAATTGAGCGATTGAAGAGAATCACTGAACGCCATGGTGGTTCGATAGAAATAACTCCTCAGGTCGTCGTTAATCTAGCTAGGCTGCTTGAGTCAGAGGCGAGTGTCTTGCCGGTGGAAGTCGTGGAGCGGCTATTGATGAAATGCGCGGACGCCGCCTTGGAAGAATTGGTTTCGATGCGTGAAAATGAGGGAGCAGCGCTGCGTGACGACTTAGGAAATCGGTGTATTGTGATGAGGAATACACTGAATGAGGTTGGGAAATTGGCACCGGAGATGGTCAAAAAGCATCGCGAAAATCTGTTGGGCCGTTTGGAACAGGCTGGACTGGAGATCGATGTTGAGGATGAGCGGGTTCTTAGGGAAATGGCCTTGTTTGCAGATCGGTGTGACGTTTCCGAAGAAATTACGCGGCTGTACAGTCATTTGGGCCAGTTCGCTGACTTGCTTGATAAAGTCGAACCGGTGGGGCGATCCATAGAATTTCTTATTCAGGAAATAGCCCGGGAGATAAACACGATCGGAAGCAAGTCGAGTTCCATAGATGTTTCCAAATCCGCATTGTCCTTGAAGAACGAACTCGAGAGGATTCGTGAACAAGTAGCTAATGTAGAATAGGGGCTAAATCTTGCTGCCTTGGCCAACTCGGTGTCTGATTCTGTTATTCGATCAAACTAAAGCCTCCTGAGTCGGCAGTTAAGGTACTTTTTTCGAGGGCCCGTCTTTTGGCTGGAGAAAGGAAAACAGGATGTAGAGGCCGACGCCAATGGTTATGGCAGAATCGGCGACATTGAAGCTGGGCCAATACCAGTCTTTAATATGGAAGTCCAAGAAGTCAGTTACGTGCCCTAGACGAAATCGGTCTATGAGATTTCCGATAATTCCGCCTATGATCAAGCCGAAGGCCCATTGAGACTGTGGCTGTTCGAGTTGTAGTGAATTACGACCGACATAAAGCAGAGCGAGAGCAAGTAGACCGATAAATGCGAGAACTTTCGGATAACCACTAAAAAGACTCCAGGCAGCGCCGGTGTTTCCTACATGGACTATATGGAAGAATCCTGGGATCACTTCGATACAGTGAGGCGGATAGAAGCTGCCGTAGGGTAAAGTCTTCTCAATAAGAACTTTTGTGACCTGGTCTAAAACGATAACTACTAGCGCCAAACTATGGAGTCGCTTGTACGCTGCGATACCTTGCATCTAAAATCTGGAGTCTACTCAGAATCCCCGTCAGAGAAGGTTATCGCGTCTTCGGATGAGGCTTCTGCGAAAACGCCGCCTCGTTGAACGGATCGCGTTTGATTCTTTTCGAGCTGCTTTTGTGTTTCGACTGAGTAACGCGTGAAGGGAACGGCCATCAGACGTTCATTGTCGATGGGCTGACCAGTCATTTCACAAATACCGTATTTTCCACTGAAAATGCGTTCGATCGCTGCTTCAATTTCCGTCAATGCGTCTTGTTCACTCGATACCATGCTTAGCGCGAAGTCGCGGTCAAAGGTATCCGTACCGGCGTCGGCCATGTGCTGGCTGTATCCAGAAAGATCGCCTGCGTCATCTTTGCTGGACCGCTTTAGCGTCTCTTCCGTGTGCATGCTTAGACCTGTTTTCACGTGGTCTCGCAGCTCGATAAGAAGGTCATGGAATACTTGGTGCTTTTTCGGTACTTTCCGAGTCTCGATGGGGGATTCCGTGGAACTCATTGGATCAAATCCGAGAATATCTGAAAGCGATGCTGCTCCGAGAACGCGGGCTTCCGCTTTTTGTTCCGCTTCTTCTACTTCCCTCTGAGCCCGCTCCTTGGCCGCTTTCTTGTTAGCGACTGCGTCGTCCTCGACTTTGCGGGAATTGGCGATTGAAAGTGCGTCCTCGAGGGAGAACCCTGCACTGGCGGGAGCTTTCTTAGCAGAAGCCGTTTTTGAAGCGGACGTCTTTTTTGGAGAGGAAGCTTTTGCTGTGGAGGACGTCTTCTTCGGCGGGGGCGCCTTTAAGGGCGAGACCGCTTTTTTGGCGGCTACCTTTTTAGCTACTTTTTTGGTAGTGCTCTTGACGGCTTTTTTGGCTACGGCTTTTTTGGCTACGGCTTTTTTAGCGGGCATTATTTGAGACGGTTAAAGAATGGCTTCGGCACATCTGGGACAGAGTTGATCGTTATCGACGCCTTTTTGAAGGTCCGGAAACCATCTCCAGCAACGCGGACAACGACCGCCATCAGCCTTGGTTACTTTGATTTTCATTCCGCCATTGCCACTCGTGATGAGTGTTACTTGCGAAACGATGAAAAATTCTTCGAGAAATTTATGGTACTTGTTAAGTAGTGAGAATGTAGGATCGGATTCTTGACCAGATAGTTCGATAAACGCGTCTAGCGATCGGCCGATAGCACCTTCCTTGCGGAGTTCTTCCAACTTTTCATTAACGGAATTTCGGAAGTCAAGGAGGGTGGTGAATTCGCTTTCAAGTTCCGAATCCCGCCATTTGGAAGATTCGGTGGGCCATCCTTGAAGGGCCAGCGGTTCATCGACAAAGTCATGATCGGAAACGAAATAGCTCCAGGCCTCATCGGAAGAGAAAGGGAGAATTGGCCCGAGAACCCGAACGAGCGTACGAAAGATATGGTAGATCGCCGTTTGGGATGAGCGCCTGAGAGTATGTTTCTCCGGTAGTGTATAGAGGCGGTCTTTAAGAATGTCATGATACAGTGCAGACAGGGTTACTGAGCAAAATTGATTGCAAAGCTGGTAGACGCGATGGAACTCGTACCGCTCATAGGCCTGTTCGCAGGCTTCGGTCAGAACAGCAGTTTTGTCCAATGCCCAGCGATCGAGTTCGTGGAGTTCCTGAACGGGCATCCCGTGTTGCTCGATTTTGAAATCGAAGAGATTTGATATCTGAAACCGGTAAGTGTTTCTGAGAAGCCGGTAGGCTTCGCCGATCGTCTTCAAGATTTCTTCGCCCATCGGAACGTCGTTCCGAAAGTCGGTAGAGGCGATCCACAACCGAACGATATCGGAGCCGAATTTGTCTAGGTAGTGCTCCAAAGTCATGGCCCCTTCGCTTTTTGAAAGCTTGGTTCCATCCTGGTTTACTATAAAGCCATGAGTGAGGATACTCTTGTAGGGAGCAACTCCTTCGCGGATTACTCCGGTCCAGAGGGAGGATTGGAACCAGCCACGATGTTGGTCGCTTCCCTCTAGATAAAGATCGCAAGGCCAGGCTAAGTTATCGTCGTTTTTGAGTACGGCAAAGTGGCTCGAGCCGGAATCGATCCAAACATCAAGCGTATCGGTGCCGGAGGTAAGTTTTTTACCCTGCCAAGAAACGGGTAGCTCGACACCCTCGAGAATCTCATCAGCGGTTTTTGTATACCAAAGATTGGTTCCGTCGGTTTCAACCTTGCCAGCGATCGCCCTTATGACGCCTGCGTCCAAGTGACCAGTGCCCTCTTCGTCGTAAAACGCAGGGATTGGAACACCCCAAGATCTCTGGCGACTGATGCACCAGTCGGGTCGTGATTCAACAGCGCCGCGAATTCTGTTTTTGCCCCAGTCAGGTATCCATCTTACGGACTCGATCGCGTCTAAAGCTTTTTCGCGTTCTCCGTCTTTGTCCAAAGCGACAAACCATTGGTCAACCGCTCTAAAGATGACCGGTGTTTTGGAACGCCAGCAATGGGGGTAGCTATGGGTGATTTTCTGCTTCTTAACAAGCGAGCCGGCTTCAGCCAGCGCTTTCAGAACTTTCCCGTTTGCAGGGACCCAGCCATCTGACTCCAGAACGGATTCCCCAACGAGAAAATCAGGAATTTGGCCATCGTCGTCGTATTCGCCTTTGTCGTTTACGGGGCAGTAGATATCCAATTCGTACTTGAGCCCAGTCAGATAATCGTCAAGCCCGTGTCCGGGAGCAGTGTGAACACAACCCGTACCCGATTCGGTGGTAACGTAGTCCGCCAGAACGATTGGGCTCGGTCGGTCAATAAAGGGGTGACGTGACTCGATGCCTTCAAGGCTTTCGCCCGAGGTCGTTTTTACGATTTGCCAATTTTCCAGGCCGCAGTCTTCGGCAAAGGTTTCAGCCAGTTCTTTCGCAACGATGAATACGCGTTCGCCTGCGTCGACAAATGCGTACTCAAGTCTTGGATGCACCGCGACCGCTAGATTCGCAGGAATCGTCCACGGTGTGGTGGTCCAAATGACAATTGATAGAGGTTTCTCGATAGCAAATTTCGCGTTTTCTGGAATGTCGAAAGCAGCCCAAATGGACGGGCTCGTGTGGTCCTTGTACTCAATCTCCGCTTCGGCCAAGGCGGTTTCGAAAGGAATAGACCAGTAGACCGGCTTTTTGCTGCGATAGACCAGCTCCTGGTCTACGAACGAAGCCAGTGTTCGCAGGATCTCTGCTTCGTAGGCGGGGTTCTTGGTTTTATATTCATGGTCCCAGTCGCCCAAAACGCCCAGTCGTTTAAATTGTCTGCGCTGGATGGAAATCCAATGCTCCGAAAAGGCGTCGCACTTTCCCCTCAGTTCAGCTGTGGTCATCTTTTCGCCAGCTGCTTGGATCTCCTTGGAGACCTTATGCTCGATGGGTAGACCATGACAGTCCCACCCGGGGATATACGGTGTCCGGAATCCTTTGGCTGCTTTGTAGCGAAGAACGATTTCTTTGAGCGTCTTATTCAGGGCGTGGCCAAGGTGAAGGTCCCCATTGGTAAAGGGGGGGCCGTCATGGAGCAGAAAAAGCTCTCCATCTTGGTTCTTCTGCTGGATTTTGCCGTACAAATTGACGTTTTCCCAGTGGGCTACTCGGGCGGGTTCACGCTTGCCAAGATTCGCCCGCATAGGGAAGGAAGTCTGTGGCAATTTGAGCGTATCTTTATAGTTTTCAGCCATGCCCTAGGTGAAGAATGGGCGGATATTGTCGATCGGTCTCTGAGTGTCAAGGTCGGAGAAATCGCTTGCGAAAAGGGTTTGCCAGCGAGGTTCCCAATGATC
>Ga0213868_10003648_pt1 | contig 14289 bp, 8 predicted proteins | sample PICome_9_FD_160087 | JGI IMG/M metagenome (GOLD analysis project Ga0213868, IMG submission 160087) | Coastal seawater microbial communities near Pivers Island, North Carolina, United States - PICO127 | ecosystem: Environmental > Aquatic > Marine > Coastal | place: USA: North Carolina | collected...
CTACACCCACTACTCTTCGTTAAAAGTAACGAGAACGATAAGGCATCCTTCTTCGTCTTCTCGCTCTTCTTTCCGCGAATACCTTTTACGCGCCTCCTCGAAAGCGATGACGATACTAAAGGAGGAGGAGGAGGAAAAAGTGTCGTCGTCCTCCCGCTCGATCTCGCCAACGAGGTCGAAGAAAACATCGTCGTCTTTAAAGAGAGACGTATATTTAACGAGAAGAGAGAAGATTGAAGAGAAGAGAAGAGATTTTGTGAACTAATTTTCTCTCGTTTTTTTCTCGTTTTTTTCTTCTTTTTCTTCTTCTTCTCTTGCTTCTCTTTGTCACGTTTGTCTGTTGTTCTTTTTCTTTCTTTCTTTTGTGCTCGCGTGCTTTGGCGGAAAATGCTTCAATAAAAACAATTACAAACATTATTTGCATATAATTTAGAACACACTATACACACACGACGCATACATACGAAACACCGAAAAGAAGAGATTTACCAAAGAGATTCAACAAAAAAGATGAGCAGCAGCGCTATGATTCAAACACCAGCAGTGATGGTGGTCGTTTCGTCGTCGTCCATGAAAAGCTCCTCTTTTCGTTACCGAGAAGATGGCAGAGGTTTTCACGGGAGAAGAAAGAGTTTTAACTGGATGAGGAGAACGTGCACTCCGTCGCCGTCATCAAAATCGAATGGAATTCTCGTCGCGGTTTCGTGTCGTTCTTCATCATCCTCGATGACTTTTACCGCGAAAGAAGAAGAGAAGAGACAAAGATCATCGTTTTCGAACGCGACAAAAACGAGTTTTGGGAGGAGAAGGACGAGGAGGATCGTCGCGCGAAAAGGGTGGCTCGGGAACCTCTTCGGCGGTGGTGGTGAAAATGAAACCGAAGAAGACGAAAAAGGAGAAAACGACGACGAGAACGCGGAAAAGACGACATCGACATCAACGAAAGAAAGCGCCGATGATACAGAGTTTTCGAAGAAGAACAGTAAAGAAGAAGAAGAAGAAAAAGAAATAGAATCTTTAAAACCGATCAAAGTACCGATGATGAATTTGGACGTCTCGACGACGTTGGCGGATTTGGAGCTCTTGTTGGGACCGGACGAAAAAAAATTGGAGGAGGAACGCAAAGAGAAGGAAGAGGAGGCGAAATATTTAAAGTTGAAAGAAACGAGAGAGATGAAACAGAAATCGATGGACGAGAGCAGCTCAGACGACGATATGAGCTTAGACGAGCGGACGAGGAGAATTAGAGAGGAGAACAGGAAGAAGTTTCGGGTGGATTTGAGCAAGGAGTCGTCCGGTGGAGACGGGTTGGTCGATTTGTTGAAACCACCGTCGGACGACGACGACGAGGTAAAGAGCGAAGAAAAAGGAAAAGAGGAGGGCGGTAGTAAGAGCATCGATAGTAGCAATAACAACGTCGTCAGCAGCAGAGACGAAAAGTTGGAGAAAGTTTTAGCCGATCTCGGTAAGATCGCGCAGAGGAAGAAAATGAAAGAGGAAGGGAAGATGGCGTCGTCGGACGAAGACGACGAGGCCGAGTTACAAAGGGAGGAAAGAGAACTTCAGAAGCAATTCGATGCGTTGTTGGATATTTTAGAAGAACCTGGGATTCCACCGGTATCGAAAGAAGACGTGGACGTGATCAAGAACGAAATTTTTGGTATGCAAACGTTTTTCGTGACGTCGGTGGAGACGATCGGCGGCGACTTGGACGACATGGAAGCGGGTCCGGGAGACAACGCCGCAGCGGCAACCTCTTCAGGCGGTAGAAGAAGAAACTCCTCCATGGGTCAAGGTGGTACTGGTGCGTTGTTCAGAGGCAATTTGCGAAAGGATCGTCAGGAAGTTTGGGACGAAGTTCGCGCGAAACTTTACGACATGTTTGACAACAAGTACGAAATTTTCATGCTCGAAGAACCGGACGCGTTGTCGCCGAACTCGCCCGGACCGGGTGAATCAGTCTCAAACACCAGAGGACCGAGGGTTTCGTTCTTAGTCGTTCCCGCGGACAGAGCTGGTCCGTCTGAAGAGACTGGGTTTTGGCAGTACCTCATCGCGTTAGCTTTGATTGGTTTTACCGTCGGATCTGCCGTCCAATTGGGTTTAGTCGCGGAAGTCTCGCGACTGCCTGAGGAGACCATGCGATGGTTAGCGGAAGGTGGCGGCGCGGCTGGTATAGACCCGAGCATCGATCCGAGCGCGCCTCCGCCAGGATTAGAAAACTTTGATACCGTCGCGTACGTCGAGGCTGCTTTACCAGTCACCGCGGGTGTTCTTTTGTCCTCCCTGGCGCACGAAGTTGGACACCGAGTTGTCGGCGCCATGCGAAACGTGAAATTGTCCATCCCGTATTTGATTCCCAACGGACAATTAGGGACGTTTGGTACAATCACGCAAATAAAATCCATACCAGAGAACCGATCAGATTTCTTCGACGTGGCCATCGCGGGGCCTCTTTGTGGTGGTGTCACCGCTTTGGCGTTATTTTCGTACGGTTTAGTTTTATCCATTGGCCACGACCCGGCGTGCGTGCCCATACCCGGGAACTTGTTCGGGAGTTCCTTGTTATTAGGTGGCGTGAGCGAACTTTTATTGACGATGGGTGACGGCGATGCAACAGCTACTGGAGCTGCGGCGGCCACGAGCGCGATTGTCGTGCACCCGTATTTCATAGCCGGATGGTAAGTGTTTGTTTTTTTGTTTGAAAATTTTGTTGGTCGCGCGCGTCGTTTTCGCCGCCCGCGTTTTGGCGCGAAGAAAGAAGAAAAAGATGAACAGCGAAAGAAATATTCTATGAAGACAAACGTTTTTACCGACTTCCCACTAAGCGGCTTTGCGCTTTACGCGTTTTGTCGGCTGCAGAAGCAAAAACTTCCATGACTCTGAGAATTTTCTTCCCAATTTTTCAAAAGTTTTCTTCTTCTTCTTCTTTTCTGTTTCTTCTCTGAAATAGCCGGAGCTATTTTTAATCAGCGAGATTCAAAAAATACTCACCTCTCTTCTCTTCTTAACCACAGGTGCGGGTTAACCACGACTGCTCTCAACCTCCTCCCGGTCGGTCAACTCGACGGTGGTCGCGTCTCCCAAGCGGCTTTTGGACGCCGCGTGCTCTCCGCCACTTCCCTCGGTACCTACGTGGGTCTCACTTTCGGCATCTTGGGTTCCACCTTGAGCCTCCCGTGGCTTATTTTCATCCTCATTTGCCAACGCACCCCGGATTACGCTCCAAAAGATGACGTCACAGAGGTCGACGAGTCCAGAGCAACGTTAGCTTTCGCGTGCATCGCCGTCGCTTTCTTGATTTTGCTCCCCGGAGCGAGTTTAACGCCCAGCGATCTCGCGCCGACGGATTTCTTCTGATAACGACAACAACAACAACAACAACAACAACAACAACGCTATTATTAAATCATCATCGTTTTTACTAGCTCGCGCTTCTTTGTTATAAAAATAAAATACACGTAGAGAGAGAAAGAGAGAGAGAACATCGCGTAAAGCGCGTTTACTTAGAAGAATATTCGCTCACGTTTCTTCCTTTTTCTCGCATGTTTTTTGCTTTTTGTAACATACTCTTTGCCAATCCAAGAAGATCTTATTAAAAAGAATAAATCTCTTCGCTTTTTTCGTGGGTGAAACACCACCAAGAAAAAGACGCGAACGACTTCTCCATTCCTCCGAGTTGTCGAGCCGTGCGTCACTTCGCGAACGTGTAAAAAAGCGAGATTGTGCGCATTTGCATACCACCGCTTTGTTCGAGTTTGAATTCATATAATTCGTCCTTTGCGCGTTCTCCGAGAGCGAGAGAGAGAGTACTTTTGTATATACGAAAAACACACCGCCAAATTTAGAGAGATGATAGCAACTTCTCCTCGTGCGTCATCGTCGGCGTCATTAGCATTATTAGCCTCGAACAACGCGCGCGCGATGCATTCCGCGACGAAAAAATCCGCCCAGAAAGCGCCGACGTTTACTCGACATAGAATTTCCAGCAGATCTGTGCGTAAGAATCGAGCGATCAAGGAGCCGTCCGATGTCACGGAGAAGATTTCCGACGTAAAGGAATCTCCCTCTTCCTCCTCAGACGATGATGGCGAAAAAGGAGGCGAATCCATCAAACGAGCGCCTCGACCGTCGACGCTGAACCGCCCGGTTTCGGAAGCCGCGGTGAACAGCGACGCCGCGTTGGCGAACTTAAGAGCCGCGGGAGGTGCTAACGGTGCGTCTTTGTTTCGTTTTTTATATCAACATCATCAAGTAGTAGTCTCTCTTCTTTCCCGGGGATAGAGAAATGTGCGTCGCGTTAAGGGACCGAGACGAGAGAGCGTTTTCTCCCTACGAAAGAGTCCCTACTGATGCGCAAAAAGGGAGGAGAAAACAGGGGGAAAACAGGAGGAAAACGAAAGAAAGAAGATTTTAAAATCTTCTCTTTTCCTTCCTTCGTTGTCGATCTTTATCTTCTTTTCTGCTTTTTTTCAATGATTTTTATAAAGTGAGACAAAAAAACTGACTTCGTCTTCTCTCCTCCTTTTTTATGTTACGGAAAATATAAACAACAGTCTATCAATCCGAGCGCAAATCATCCATCATCACCTTAGGTCTCTCTATTCACACGTGTCCGGTTGAGATTCGAGAGAAGATGGCGGTACCGGCGGATCGATTCGAAGAGGCGGTGACGTCTTTGGTGGACGAGAACCCGCACGTGGAAGAGGCGGCTATTTTGTCCACGTGTAATCGTATGGAGGTGACTATTGTCGGGTTATCGTACGATCGAGCGGTGGCAGAGTTGGAAAACTGGATGAGTAAATGGTCCGGGGTAGAATTGACGGAGTTAAGAGAGCACTTTTTCTTGTTGAAGGATCGAGACGCGTGTACGCACTTGTTGGCGGTTTCGGGCGGTTTGGATTCGGTCGTTTTGGGCGAGGGTCAAATTTTAGCGCAAGTGAAATCGGTGTTTCAAATGGGTGAGAACGTTAAAGGGTTTGGGAGACATTTGACTGGATTGTTCAAAGCTGCGATTGTGGCTGGTAAACGCGTGAGAAACGAGACGACGATTGCATCCGGGGCGGTTTCCGTCTCCTCGGCGGCGGCGGAGTTGTTGCAAATGAAATTACCGGGTGAGTCTTACGAAGGTACCAGAGTGATGATTGTTGGCGCTGGGACGATGAGTAAGTTGTTGGTGAAGCACTTGGAGTCGAAGAGGTGCACAGAAATGACGATTTTGAACCGAACAAAACCGAGAGCGGAGGCGTTGGCTGAGGAGTTTCCCAACGTCAACATGAAAATTCACTTGATGGATGATTTCATCCCGTTGGCAGCTGAGCACGATATTATTTTTACCGCGAGTAGTTCCATGGAACCGATCATCACGAAGGAGCACTTGGACGCCATGCCGATGGCAACTGCTAAGGTTGACGGGAAGAGACGATTGGTCGACATCGCCGTGCCGAGAAACGTCTGCGCGAGTTGCTCGGAGCACGCGGAGACGATTTGCTACAACGTGGACGATCTCAAGGAGCTCGCCGAGGCCAATAAAGCGAAGAGGAACCAAGCCGCGGAAGACGCGAGACAGCTGTTGGAGGAAGAATTGAACGCGTTTGAAGCTTGGAGAGATTCCTTAGAAACTGTGCCGACGATCAAACGATTGAGATCGAAAGCCGAACGCATTCGATCGCAAGAGTTGGAGAAGGCTTTGAGTAAAATCAAAGGCGAATTGTCCAATAAAGATAAGAAAGTTTTCGAAGAGTTATCGCGAGGTATCGTGAACAAGCTTTTGCATGGACCGATGCAAGCTTTGCGATCGGACGGAAGCGACAGAGCGGCGGTAGCGCAGACTTTGGTCAACATGCACGCTTTGGAGCTCATGTTCGAATTAAGAAAGGAAGACGAAATCGAAGAAGAGGAGAAGAAGAAGAAGAAGGAAGCCGAAGGGAAAAAGTAGTAAACTCACTCTGAGGAGTAGAAAGAGAAAAGGAAATCTTTTTTGTGCGGCTCGTTTTAATTGCACGCTTTTTGCGCTTGGCGCTCGCGCGCGCCACATCAAATAGAAAAGAGAGAGAGAAAGAGAGAGAGAGAGGGGGAATAATAATAAGTAACAGCGACAAGGACAGAGCAGTTTTGGGAAGATGAAATCTTCTTACCTTACGAGCTATCCTGGTGTACTATGTAATATCACAAACAACAAAAATTACCACATCACAACATAATAAATGACTAAACAACTTATTAATCAATCTAAGTTTGGGAACGTCGAGTCTATCGCGCGTTTCCACTGTCGCAATCCACCAATCACGTCGACGATTTGGCATTTCTCCGCATCAAAGCAAAACTTCTTTTTCGTTTGAGTGGTGTCGCTTCCATCTTCTATCGTCAGCGTTCGTCTTTTGTTCTCGGCACTCTCGTCGCGGTCTAAGAGTTTTTGTTTAAATCTTTCCCTCGCCAGTTGACTGTCGTTGCCTCTCCGACAGATGAACGCGATCACGTCTACTTCTACTTCAGTTACTGCTTTCTCGTCTTCTTCGCCTCCGTCCTCGTCGACAGCAGTGGCGACAACAACGTTCGTTGTTGTCATCGTCTCCATCGCGTTCTTCTTTTCGTTCTCTTCGTCTACGAACGGGTAGTTGATGGCATCTTTCAAAGCCGCTATCGAGAACTCGATCTCGTTTCGCACGTCAAAGAGCACAACGCTTTTCGTCTTCTCGTGGTGTTTTTCTTCGTGCGAAGCGACGCTGGTATTGCTATTGTTCTTCTTTTTGTCGCTATTTTCGACGAGCAACTGCGCGAGTTCTTCGCACGTTATTCTCCTTTGCGTCCCGTCCTCGCCAATGCTTTCTTCTATTTTGTTATCTGTTCCGTTATTTTTACACCGCTGAGCAGCAATGCCGCTATTCAAGAACGCGTCGTAATCGTAAGATTCAATCGCAAACGCATCTCTCGTTTCGCTCGTGGCGCACACCAAACAATCTTTTCTCCTCTTGATTTTCACGCACGTCGTCGGTCGCGAAGGATTTTGCACAAAGTCAAAAAGCGTCATCAACCCGAGCGGCCGGTGAGGGAACGTCGAAGACGACGCCAACGACGACTTCGACGCTGCTTTCTCTTTCTTTTCTCCTTCTTTCCCGCGATATCGGCACCGACCGGACAACAATATTCGAATGCACTCCAACGCTTGAAACGTCCCGACAATCCCCGGCGCCACGTTCAACACGCCTTGCTCGGCGCACGACCCGCACTCGTCCGCCGGAGGTGGCGAAGGATACGCGCACCTCAAACACGGTCCTCTCTCCATATCGCCGCTCCCGTCACCTGCTTCTTCTTCCCCGCTCTCGTTATACACCACCAACTGCCCTTCCACCCCAACGCTCGCTCCGCTCACCAGCGGCGTCCTCAACTTTGCGCACGCGTCCGACAACACGTACCTCGCTCTCTGATTATCCGTACAATCCAAAACAACGTCCGCATCTCTCAACAACTCCATCGCGTTCTGTTCGTTCACACTTTCTTCGACCGCTCGATATGAACACGTCGGGTTCAAACTTTTCGCGGCTCGAATCGCCGATACCGCTTTGTTCGTTTTCGTTTTATTCTCAGAACAACAGTCTTCGTTTCTGTGGCATATCTGTCTGTGCAAGTTGCTCTTTTCCACTGCATCTGCGTCGCAGACGGTTATTTTCCCGACCCCAGCGCCGGCTAAATACAAAACAGATGGGCACCCTAACCCTCCAGCGCCTGCAATGAACACGTGCGCTTTGAAGAGACGAGATTGCCCTCCTTTCGAGCGTTCGTCGTGTTGGAAGAACGGCAATCGCATCTGACGCGAATACCGTTCGACGGTTTCCCGGTTCTTCTCGCATTCACGTTGAGATGATGATTCTTCTTTCTCCAGACGAGAAGAGCGCCACTCGAGACAACAACGATTATTCGTATTCGTAGTAGTAGTAGTAATGGTATCATCGGTGGTATTATTAAGCTCTTCTTCTTCTCTCCTTTTCCGCTTCTTCTTCTCCATCGTCGTTCACCCGTCCTTCTCTCTCTCTCTGTCTGTCTCTCTGTCTGTCTCGTCTCAAGAGAGAGTTTTGTGTTCTTCTTTCTCGGAGGCAAATTTTGCCCAAATTCTAAAACCTAAACCCTAAACAACTCTTTTGTTTTTTTTTACTCTCATGACAAAAGTTTTTCTTCTTCAGAGTAAAAAGAAAGACAAACGAAGAAGTTTAGTCTCTCTCTCTCTTTTCTGCGATGAAAAAACGACGACGACGACGCGTCAAACTGCGCATCCGTTTTGAGCGATAAGAGTTGTTCTGTATTCTTCTTAATCAGAAGAGCGGAAGGGAAAAGGCTTCTTTTTCTCTTCCATCGTCGCAATTCTCTGCGTCGTCGTCACAGTCCTCCGCGAGGGAGTGAGAAAGAAAGATGAAGAAGAAGGAAAAGAAACAAAACCATCGTCGGGAAGAAGAGCACCACCAGAAAGAAGAAGAAGAAGAAGAACAAAGCGCGACGATGCGGTTCGAGGAAAAGCTGAACGAAATTCGAGGCTTTTCTGCGGAGGAATTGAACGCGTGCGTGAAAGTTTTACAACGCGTCGCACCGGCCAAGTGTACCGCGAAGTACGACGAGAAGACGTTAGAAGAAGAGGAGAAGGAAGAAGAGGAAGAGGAAGAAGGAGAAAGGAAACCGCGAGAAGGAGATGAAAGTGAGTGCGCTGCTTTTACCGAGAAGACGTCGTCGTCTTTAAAGTCAAAGTCGTTTAAAACCGTTCTGGAACTGAAACAACACAAGCGCTTGCGGACGTCGCTCTTACCGCTCGTGGAGTATTTCACCGCGAAACTGTACCGAGGACAAGACCCGAAGGAATATCGCGAGCGAACGCAATCCAAGAGGGCGAAAAACGATCGAAACCAGAGAATGAGAGCGATGGATCGAGACGCGGTGGCGAAAACAAAACTGAGAGAAGAACGGATGAGAAAATTGAGACGGTTGGAGGAGACGAATTTTAACAACGACGCCTCGGAAGAGGCGGAGGTGTTGGAGTGGAAGAGAGAGACGGACGACGCGGGGAAGCGCGCTTTAGGAAACGGCACCGAGGATGGTGGCGCCTGCGCGATAGAAGAGAAGGAAAAGGAAAAGAAACAAAAACAGCTAAAATCCAGCATGTTAGTACCCGACGGCGTCGTCGAGGAGGAAGACGTGGAGAACATCATGGACGACGACGAAAAACGAGCGACCGCGCAGAATACGCTACACAATCCAAACGCGTGTTACTGTTGCAAAAAACGTTTCACCGAAGTGCACCATTTTTACGCCTCCATGTGTCCATCCTGCGCGGAGGAAAACTATTTTCGACGACATTTTACGTGCGACATGAGAGGAAGATATTGCATAGTCACCGGAGCGAGAGTTAAAATAGGATTCCGGGTCGCTTTGAAATTGCTCAAAGCGGGAGCGTTCGTCGTCGCGACGACGAGGTTCCCGGAAGATGCTCGAGAGCGGTTTAAGAGAACAGACGAGGAGTTGTTGAGAAAACAAAAGCAGAAAGAATCGTTCATGAGTCGATTGAAAATCGTCGCCATGGATTTGCGAGACTTACCGGCGCTCGAAAAACTGTGCGAGAAACTAAATAAAGAGCTCCCAAGATTAGACGTCATCGTAAACAACGCGTGTCAAACCGTTCGGAGACCGCCGACGTACTATAAACATTTACTGAAGGGTGAGTTGGTAAAAAAGAAGGAACGTCGCGAAAAGCGAAGAATGATTGGAAACGGGGGAGGAGAAGGAGAAAATGACAACTTACTTTTAACAACCACTACTACTGATGATACCAATAATGACGACGACGACGACGAATGGACGGTGCCTACGTCTGTGTTGCAATCGCAACTCGAAGTTCTCGAAAAAGATAAAGAGTATGCCGCTGCCGACGAGACGTCGGCGATGATTACGACGACCGCAAAAACGAAAACAAACGCCGTCTTTCCGGAAAACGTCTTCGACGTCAACGGACAACAGGTCGATTTGCGAACGCAGAATTCGTGGACGATGAAACTCGGGGAGATCGAAACGCCGGAACTGCTCGAAGTGCTCGCGGTAAACGCCGCGGCGCCGTTCGTTTTGAATGGCAAATTACGCGCGCTCATGAAACGCACGGCGATGGAACTTCCGGTACCCTCGAAGACGATAAAGACGATGCAGGAAGATGAAAAACGATGCGCGTTTATCGTAAACGTTTCCGCCATGGAAGGTAAATTCTACCGCTACAAAACTGCCAACCACCCGCACACGAACATGGCCAAAGCCGCGTTGAACATGATGACCGCCACGTGCGCCAAGGATTACAAAAAAGATTTCATATACATGACCTGCGTGGACACCGGATGGATAAACGACGAAAACCCTCTCCCAGTCGCCTCGAGAATCGCTAAGGAACACAACTTCCAAACCCCCATCGACGAAGAAGACGCGGCGGCGAGAGTCGTCGGCCCGATTTTCGAAAGCGTCGCCGAAGACGAAGACGACGACGAAGAAGAAGAAAAAGAAGAGAAAGAAGAAGAAGAAGAACAAACCCGTGGTCGCGCGAAATCATCCTCGTCGCCTTTTCTCGCAGGGAGAAGAGGAGGAGGAGAAAGAAGGGAAGGAGGAAGAAAAAGAGTTTGGCCGCCAAAATCTGGCGTCTTTCTCAAAGATTTCAAAGAGAGCGAATGGTAAAGAAAAATGAAATTGTTGTTAAACCCTAATTGATAATAAATAAACCCTAAACTAATACCAAGCCCTTCACTTGCGAAACTTGCCAGAGTGGAAACCCGCAGAAGAGATCAGAGACGAAGACAAAGAAGACAAAGAAGACAAAGAGATGTCGTCGTCGGTGCATTCGGGACACTCGGGAAAAGAACATCTCCCTCGAACAACACCAACTCGAACAACAAGAACAGGGAGAGGACGAGTTTCTAAGGCGTTCGAAACGGAGGAGGATTTTTCGGACGATGAAGATGAAGACGATGACGACGACGAATGGGAGGACGACGATGATTTCATCGAAGAAGAAGAAGAAGAAGAAGAAAGGATGGAGGAAGAGGGAGCGAAGTACAACAACTCGTCGCAGGTGCAGCTGCAGCAGCGACGACACGGAGGCGCCAACGCCACCTCCACGAATACGAATTCGTCCTCGCATTGTACTAATCGAAATCAGTTAAAAAAAGAAGGACACCAAAAACATCAACAACAAGGACGAGAAGTGTTTCCAACCATCGCGTACAACAATCTCGGGAAACAAACGAACTTTTCGCAGTGCTTGCAAGCTCGCGCGAAGAAATGGAACCCGATGAAGCAGTTTGAACCGGCAAAAAACGGCCAGTTCGCGCCGGATTGGTCTTTTCACGAGTTTGAGTTCCCGGAACATCCGGATGAAATCGTAGAGTTTACGAGTAGGGTTGGTCAGAGACGGTTCGCGTTCGTGTTGAACACGATCGATAAGGAGGTGCGCTTGGCGAATCCAGAGCTGGTCGAGTTGGTGGTGAAGAGTTTGCTGAGATGCACGAACTGCGACGTCGCGAAGACGTTGTTTCGCGCGCAGCAGTATTTTGATTTCTACGAAGACGTGTTTGGTTCGTTGAGGAACGTCCAAAAGTTGAGCGAGGACGAAGAGTTGAAACGAGCGTTTGAAACTGGAGCTTTGCAAGTGTTCGAAAACGTGGACGAGGACGGGAGAGCGTTGATTGTTATAACGTTGGCCAGAATTGTTAATTTCGAGAGGGCTGTGAATCCGAGAGCGACGTCGCTGTTGATGGTGAAGATGCTCAATTATGTGATTTTACGAACGTTGAAAAACTACCCGACGACGCAAAGGAAAGGGTTCATATTTTTGTGCGACATGCACGGATTAAGTTTCGAGCACTTCAACGTGAACTATTCCAGAGTGAACATATACGCGATTTCGAATTTTATGCCGATTCGAGCGGAGAGAGCTGGGATTATTCGACCGTTGTTGTTTACGAAATTTCTGTTACCGACGTTGAAGTATTTCGCCTTTGCGTCGCCAAAAATCCGCGCCAGATTTCACATTTTGACGCAAGATCCGTCGATTTTGCTCGAGAAGCCGTTTCAATTTCGGGTAGAACAAGTGCCGCCGGAATACGGCGGCACCAACAAGATATCTTACGGAATCGCGGAGAGGATTCAAACGTGGACGTTGGAAGAGGAGGAGATTTATTTAGAAGACCGAGACGAAGACGAAGATTTTCCCATGGAGGAAGGCGAAGAAGACGGAACGCTCTTGGAGGAAAAGAGAGAGTTCCAGGAGACTCTGCAAAAGGAGAAATTCGCGACGACGAGTTCCGGCGATGCCATGAGCGTGTAAAAAACAATTATTATTATTAATCGTATCGTTGTTGCGTGTTCGTGTGTGTACATAGTACTGGTAGTAGTTTTGAAAGTGTTTCGTGTACAAAATTTTGCTTAAGAATTCTTCACTTCACTTCTCTCTCTCTCTCTCTCTCTTTTTACGCGAGGACATCGAGACGCGTTTTACAAACCTTTTCGAGGATCGTCATCCTTCTCGGAGAGAGTTTTAGGCGAACACCGAATCGTCTGAATCGTTCTCGTCGTTCTCGTCTCGTGATATAATGGAAAGTACTCTTCTCTCGTTCGTGGAAGAGATTTTTCTACGCGCTGAGACGAAAGAACGAAGTTAACTCTTACTCTCTAAACACCGAAGAATAATGCAGCAGCAACATCAACAACATAATAATAATAATAATAAGCAAACGCTCGCGTCCTTCAGCAGTCGAGAGCTGCGAGAGAAATACGAAATCCCCGGCGTGTTTTTGATTGAAAACTTTGTCACGAGAGAGGAAGAACGAGAGTTCATCGAGGCGAATAACAACAATGATAATAATACGAAGAAGAAGAAGAACGAAGAAGAAGAGGGAGAAACTTCTTCGCGCGAAAACGGCGAAAAGGATTACTTTAAGAGCGGATGGAAATCGCTGTCGAAACGCCGCGTGCGACATTACGGGAAGAAGTTTGATTACGACACGAGAGACGCGGCGAACGACGCCGAGGAGAAAATTCCGGAACTGCTCGACGTGGACGTTCGGAAAAGGCTCGAGGCGCTCGTCTCGGTCGTCGCCGACGCCGAGAGCACGACGACGGAGGAGAAAGGTGGAGAAGAGAAGAGCTCGAACGACTTCTCGTTCACGCGTCAGAATGCGAACGACGACGCGTGGACCGAGGACGAAAGAAGACAAATATCCGAGGCGATTCAAAAAGTCATCGCGTTTGATCAAGTCACCGTCAACGAATATCCGCCTGGATGCGGCATCGCCCCTCACGTGGACACGCACTCCGCGTTCACGGGAACCATCCTCTCTCTCTCCTTGGGAGATCGATGCGTCATGGAATTTCGCCACCCGAACCACCCAAACGAAGAAGGCTATTCTACCTCTCCTACCGAGAGCGCTACCGCCGCCCGGCGAAGCGGGAACGAGACGATGATATTTCCTCACCGCGCGCTCGAGTTGCCTCGGCGATCTCTCCTCATTCTCACCGATTTTGCTCGGTTCAATCGCCAGCATTACATTCCAAAACGAAAGTCAGATCCGATGATTGACGGAACGCGACGAACGCGAACTGAAACCAGATACAGTTTCACCATTCGACAAACGCTTCATACTACTAACGATAGTGAAAACAATAACAACAACAACGACGACGAACGAGAAGAGAACGGTGGTGGCAAACAAAACCCTCCTCGCTCGTGCGACTGTCCATACCCGCTCTTTTGCGACGTCAAAGACGGACCCTTCTCCAAAATCATTTCCCGGAAGAAGAAGAACAATTTACAAGAACAACAACAACAACAACGAGGCTTTTCGTGCGAGCGGTAGAGAGCAATAGTAGTAAAAGTAATAACAGTAGCACGCAGTAGCGCGACCAGTCGCACATGTAGTCACAGAGACGCTTTTTTGAGTAGAGATAATAGAAACGTTTACTCGCGTCGATCCGATGATTCTCTCGTCGTACGTAACGCGCTTTTCTTCACATTTTTTGACGAAGAGGAAGACAAAGAAGCACCTCTCGAGAGGAACATGGGATATTACGGCGTTTCTTTTACGTCGTCGTCGTCGTCAGGAGGAGGCGTCGGTTTGGTCAAAGGGAGGCGAAGAAGTATCATCATCGCTGCTGCTTTTTCGTCGTTGTTCTTCTTCGTCGTCTTCTTTTATTCTAGGGAATCATCTTCATCGCTTTCGTCCTTAACACCCTCGTCGTCGTCGTCGTCTGCGTCGTCATCGTCCGAGGAGGAGG
>Ga0213868_10003649_pt1 | contig 14282 bp, 13 predicted proteins | sample PICome_9_FD_160087 | JGI IMG/M metagenome (GOLD analysis project Ga0213868, IMG submission 160087) | Coastal seawater microbial communities near Pivers Island, North Carolina, United States - PICO127 | ecosystem: Environmental > Aquatic > Marine > Coastal | place: USA: North Carolina...
CATGACCCTGCGAATGAAGACCCTATACTAGCCGCTCAATATCTATCAGCAGTTGTAGGCTCCATAGTTTCAACGTCTGGTATTCCTAAAGCAGATCAAGGTGATATATTAAAACAACTTCTTGACTTCATACAGTATGTCTATGATCAGCAAAGCCAAGCAAACGAATCTTCGCCGCCACAGCCAGCTACCGATGCTTTTGGTAAGTGGACCCCTAAATAAATTACTTTATATTGGAAGTAATCTCTCGAATTAAATTTGTGCCCTTGTAGACTAAACCAGTGTACATTTGTAATAGATCAGCTCCACATTCTAATTTATAAATAGCTGATTCTTTTGTGGTTATTCCGCCAGTCCCAATAATATTTATTTTACTACCTACTTGGTCCTTGATAGCTTTTATGAGATTATTAGATTTATTCAATAATGGTTTGCCACTTATACCACCTTCAATATTTATTGATTTATCATTCAATACGCTTTTGTCAATTGTTGTATTAGTTGCTATGATCCCATCAATCTCATAATCAATTGCTATTTTACAAAAACTTTCAAGGCTATCATATTGAATATCTGGTGAAATCTTCAAAACTAGTGGCACATGTTTGCGATGCTTTTTTGTCAAGCTATCATGTTTCTTCTTTACTTGTTTTAAAAAGAAATTCAAAGAGCTTTCAGAATGAAGGTCCCTTAAATTCTTCGTATTCGGAGATGATATGTTCAGGGTAATATAATCTGCCAAGGAAAAAATCTGTTCCATACAGTATTCATAATCCTCATGGGCTTTTTCTATTTTTGTAGTACTATTTTTACCTATATTAATTCCAATAGGTATACCTCTATCGATTTTAAGTAAATTGTTTTTAAGATAATTTACACCTTTATTATTAAACCCAAGACGGTTGATTATAGCCTGATCATCTTTAACTCTAAATATTCTTGGTTTTGGATTTCCAAACTGAGGCTTTGGTGTAACTGTTCCTAATTCTATAAAACCAAATCCAATATTAGTTATAAAGTTTATATAATCTCCATTTTTATCAAACCCTGCAGCTAAACCTAATTTGTTCGGAAAATTTATTCCCATAATATTTTCATTACGACTATTTGGTTTTGATACTAAAAATCTCTTTAGATATGATCCATAAATTTTCTCAGCAATATATAAACTTATTTCATGAGCTTTTTCTGGTGGAAGCATAAAGATAAATTTTTTATACACTTCAAAAAACATAGGCATAAGTTTCATAATATTACTTTATAAGAATGAGAATCATTGTCATGTTCTTAAGTTTATCATAATAGCGTTGACAACTCATATTATTAAATTTAGAATGATTCTAAATGGTTCTAATTTATTAGTTATTACTATTTTAGATTATTTATTTCACAATAAGGAGAAAAAAAATGAGTTTAAAAGGTTCAAAAACTGAACAAAATCTTAAGGACGCTTTTGCTGGAGAGTCCCAAGCAAACAGAAGGTATTTATATTTTGCAGCTAAAGCTGATGTTGAAGGTCAAAACGACATAGCAACTGTTTTTAGATCAACTGCTGAAGGAGAGACTGGTCATGCGCATGGTCACTTAGAATATCTAGAAAAAGAGTGCGGTGATCCTGCAACTGGTGAGCCAATTGGAAATAGCGAAATGAATCTTAAGGCTGCTATTGCTGGTGAAACCCATGAATACACTGATATGTATCCTGGTATGGCCAAATGCGCCAGAGATGAAGGTTTTGATGAAATTGCAGATTGGTTTGAAACACTTGCAAAAGCTGAAAGGTCTCATGCAAATAGATTCACAAAAGCATTGGAGTCAATGGCTTAATAAATGATACTTAGCTCCACTAGTTCTTCTAGTGGAGCTAATTAGCGATAAGGGAGGATTGTTATGGAAGGTGGTTTACAGAAGCCTACGCGTTTTGATATAGATTGGAAAAATGCTGATTACCTCAATGAGGATCTATTTGAGAAAGAATTAAGAAGAGTTGCAGATGCCTGTCATGGTTGCAGACGATGTGTTAGTTTATGTAATTCTTTTCCAACATTATTTGATCTAATAGATGAGTCAAAAACTTTTGAAGTTGATGGTGTATCCTATAATCAATTTAGTGATGTAATAGATCACTGCTATTTATGTGACCTATGCTTTTTAACTAAATGTCCATATGTTCCTCCTCATGAATGGGAAATTGATTTCCCCCATTTGATGTTAAGAGGAAAGGCTATAAAATTTCATAAATCAAAAACATCATTTAGAGATAAACTCTTAACATCAACAGATTTGCTAGGTAAACTAGGCTCACGAAAGATTATTGCCCCGATAATTAATTTTTTCAATAGCACCAAGATTTTTAGGATTGCTCTCGAAAAGATACTCAATATTCATAGAAATGCTAAACTGCCTAAATTTTCAAGTATTACTTCAAAAGGTAAGCATAATTCAATAGTTAACAATAACAAAACTGTCGATAAAGTTGCTATTTTTACGACATGTTATCACAATTATAATGAGCCAGTTGTTATTGATGATTTAGTTGATGTTTTAAAACATAACAATATTCATATAGAGATAATTAAAGATGATAAATGTTGCGGAATGCCTAAACTAGAGTTAGGTGATTTAAAAACTGTAGAAAAGATGATGCAGCACAATATTAAAAAATTTAAAAAGTATGTAGATGATGGCTATAGGATTATTGCTCCAGTTCCTTCATGTGTATTGATGTTCAAGCAAGAGCTACCATTATTATTCCCTGGCAATAATGATATTAAATCTATATCTAAAGCGCTATGTGATCCCTTTGAATATTTACTTTTACTTCATGAGCAAAATAAACTTAATACTAATTTTACAAATAATATCGGATCTGTATTTTATCAAGTTGCCTGCCATCAGAGAGTTCAAAATATAGGCCAGGTCACAAAAAAAATTCTTGAACTTATTCCTGGCACAGATGTTGAGGCTTTAGAAAGATGTTCGGGTCATGATGGAACATATGGTGTCAAAAAAGAGACTCATGATATTGCTATTAAAATTGCCGGACCTATTGTTAAGGAGTATCAAAAGAATGAGGCACAACACTTTACGAGCGATTGTACTCTAGCTGCGCATCATATAGTGAACGCAATGGGAAATAAGGTTATTCCAAACCATCCGATTTCTCTGATTAAAAGAGCATATGGCATATAGATATAGATAAGGAGATACTAATATGAAAAAGTTAATAACATCTGATTTACTCTCATTGGAAGAATATGATAAATCTAGAGAAGAAATAAAACAAAACTTATTACTACATAAGAAAAATAGATCCATAAAGATAGGTGATAATGTCCTATTGTTATTTGAGGATTATGAAACTATAAAATATCAAGTTCAAGAGATGTTAAGGATAGAAAAAATATTTAAAGAAAAGGATATCCAAGATGAAATAGATGCCTATCAGTCACTCATTCCTGATGGGAATAATCTTAAAGCAACCATGTTGATAATGTATACTGATGTAAATGAAAGAAAAATCATGTTAAATAAGCTATGTGATTTAGAAAATAGAGTCTGGCTATCTATAAACAACTCTAAAAAGATATTCGCTGTTTCAGATGAAGACTTAGAGAGATCAAGAGAAGAAAAAACATCTGCAGTTCATTTCTTAAGGTTCCAATTAAGCGATGAAGATAAAAAATTATTCAAAGAAATAGATGATATTATTATCGGAATAGATCACAAAGAATATAACTATGAAACTAATTTACAAAGAGACACTATGTCGTCTTTGGCGAAAGATCTTGATTAGTTATTTATTTCTGACTTTGATGAGTACTTCTGTTTGTTCTAGAACTACGTTTTTAGGTATTTCCGGTAATCTTGAAAACTCTACCTTGTCAACAGCAATATCTGTAAGCTTATTAGTGCTAATGTTATACACATGATGATGTGACTGCAAATTCGTATCATAGAACTTACAATTATTTTGTATATCAATCATCTTAAGCAAGCCTTTAGATTCAAAAGTACATAAAGTGTTATATATAGTGGCTTGAGATATGGGTAAATTAGAAGACTTTATACGATCAATCAACTCATTTGCAGTGAAATGTTGATGTTTCTTGAAGATAATATCAGCAATTTCTAAGCGTTGCTTAGTAGGCATGATACTATTTTCCTTTAATAAGTTTGAATATTTATGTTCCATGACATAATTATATAATTTACAGTACAATTATTAAACACTTTATTTATTAATCTTTTTAATTATTTCATGTATTACAGATGAATCTTTTTCTTGCTTTTTATCAATCACTGACTGATGCATTAGCTTTCTACTATACTTAGTGCCTTTGAGATTTATATTTAAGTTCCTAGCTATCTTTAATGCAATATCTAAATCTTTTAAATGTAATTTAGACTTAAATCCCGGTTTATAATCACTATTAATCATTCTAAGGCCATGCACTTCTAAGATTTTACTATTTGCAAAACCTCCCATTAAAGCGTCCCTGATCAGGTTAAGGTCGCATCCGGACTTTTTAGCTACAAGCAATACCTCACTGACAGCTACCATTGTCCCCGCAACCAATATTTGATTACATGCTTTAGTTATTTGGCCTGAACCACTTTTGCCTATATATGTTATGTTTCCACCCAAAACTGATAATATTGGCAAGATCTTTTTAAATATTTTTTTTTGGCCGCCGACCATTATTGATAAATTCCCATTAATAGCACCAATCTCCCCTCCAGAAACAGGGGCATCTATTAAGTATGATTTTTTTAACTTAAGTTTATTAGATATCTCTGTAGTAACATCAGGAGAAATTGTACTCATATCAATCAGAATTGTATTATGCAGAATATTTTCATAAAGACCATCATTCCCTAATACAACTTTTTGCACATCATTAGATTTAGGAAGATTAAGTATAATTATTCTACATAATTTTGGTAAGTCTGAAATATTTTTAACATAAGCGCCGCCAATAGCAGATATCTCATTAATAACTTTTTTTCTTCTAGCAAAAAAAGAAACCTTATATCCTGACTTGAGTAGGTTCTTTACCATAGGCTTACCCATGATACCAAGACCAATAAATCCAATTTCGCAATGAGCTTTTTTACTATCCATGATATATTGTATAGAATCTGTGCAATATATCATATGAAAATTACGTATAAAAAATTTATAAGTTCTTCAAGGATCCCTGAATATGGAATATATTTGATTTTAGGAAAGCCATATCATTTACAGAATGAAGTTCAATCTAAGATTGAACAATATTATACAAATAAGGAGTATATGATTAAAAAGATTATTGTTGATTCAGATTTTAATTTAGAAGCCATAAAAGATGATTTTGAAAATTATTCTTTATTTTCAGAAAATAAGTTCATTTTGTTCAATGTTATCTCAAATACTATACCAAAAAACCTTTCTGAATATTTACTTGAGAGAAAATCTACTCCTGATCTTATTATTCTCATAAAACTAAGCCCTCAAGCCCCCTCTTTTAAAAAGACAAAGATTTACTCTAAAATAGATGCAGATGGTTGTGTTATAGAAATACATGAATTGACAGGGTTAAATTTGATTGAGTGGATGAAGATGAAGTTCAAAAAAAATAATATAACATATACTGAAGAACTATTTAAAAAGCTAATTGATAAAAACGAGGGAAACACATCTGCAATATCCCAAGAGTTATATAAAATGTCATTGCTTGACATAAATGATGTTGGCATTTATTTTGATTTCATCCAAAAGGAATATAAATATTCAGAATTTGATTTAATTGATTCAATAATCGATTGTAATATTCAAAAAGCATTAAAGATTCTTGGCTATCTTAAATCAATTAAATCACCGGAGGTATATATTCTTTTTTTAATTAATAGTGAGATTAAAAAAATTCATTCTTTAGTATATAAACTAAGTCCTCCTCCATATATACCCAGTTTTAAAAAAAATATCTATGATAGATTTTCTGAGAATTATAATAAAGAACACTTGATGGGTTTATTACAAAGTTGTTATGCTATAGATAGGTCAATTAAGTTAGGTATTAAGAATTCTGATATATGGCATGACCTTGAAGTATTGGTCATTGATTTTATAATGAAAAAACCATTGCTTCATCAATTGAAAAATGAGGTTGTATAAATGAATATTAAAAAATATATATCAACTCTCAGTAAGCAGGCGCTATTGTCATCAAATAAATCTGGAACATACAGTTCTTCTCAGAAAAATAATACCCTGAGAACAATTTCGCGTAATCTTAAAAGTGATACAAAAAAAATACTCGATGCTAACAAAATTGATTTAATTAATGCAAAACGAAAAGGTATTAAAGACAGTATGATTGATCGGCTCATTTTAAATAAAGAGAGAATTGACTCTATGCGAGATGGACTTAAGAAAATTATCTCCATACCAGACACACTTTATCGGACATCCAACGCTACTAAACAAAAAAATGGGATATACATTAGCCAAATGAGAGTTCCGCTAGGAGTCATAGGTATGATTTATGAGTCAAGACCAAACGTAACGATAGATGCCGCAGGTTTATGTGTTAAATCTGGTAACAGTGTCATATTAAGAGGCGGATCGGAATCAATTAATAGCAACAAAGCGTTGATGAGATGTATAAAAAAAGCACTGGGAGATAACGGCATAGATCTCCATGCTGTTCAATTAATAGAGACCATAGACAGAAACGCAATTGATCATTTGTTGTCGATGAATCAATATATAGATGTAATTATTCCAAGAGGAGGAAAGAGTTTGATAGAGAAAGTAATGTCAACTTCAAAAATTCCTATGATTAAACATCTCGATGGAAACTGTCATGTATATATTGATAATAAAGCTAATCAGGAAATGGCTTTTAAGATAAGTATAAATTCTAAAATGCAAAGGTATGGTGTATGCAACGCAATGGAAACTCTTTTAATACATAAAAGTTTTTCAAAAAAATGTCTTAAAAAAATTCTTAGTACATATTCTGAGAATAATATTGAGATACGCGGATGTAAAAATATCAAGAAATTACATCCTGTTGCAAAGTTGGCACAAGAAAAGGATTGGAGTGAGGAGTATTTGTCTCCAATAATATCCATTAAAATAGTTGAATCACTCAATGAAGCTATTGCACACATAACAAAATATGGTTCATTGCATACCGATGCTATAGTATCTGATAATAAAGATTCTATAAATCAATTTAAAAAATTAGTTAATTCAAGCTCAGTTATGGTCAATACGTCAACTAGATTTGCCGATGGATATGAATATGGCTTAGGGGCAGAAATTGGTATTAGCACAGATAAGTTACACGCTAGAGGCCCTGTAGGCTTAGATGGTTTAACAAATCTGAAATATATTGTTACTAGTAAGGGAAAAATTAGAAGCTAAAAAAATGTCTAAGCAACGTATCGGTATTTATGGTGGCGCATTTGATCCTTTGCATAATGGTCACATAAAGCCAATAGATCAAGTTTCTAGAGAGCATGATTTAGATCGCATTCATTTTATACCTACAAATATTTCAAATTCTGAAAAAAAAATCTTTGCATCACATGTTGATCGACTAGAAATGCTTAGTATTGGTTTAAATAATCCAGCATACATAGCAGATAATCGGGAAATAATACGAAAAGGTATATCCTATACTATTGACACTATTGAATCAGTTATAGAGGAGTATAGGGGAGAGAGTATTTATCTGATCATTGGTTCAGATATTTTACCAACATTAAATAAATGGAAAGACTTCGCTAATATAATGCTATTATGTAATATCATTGTTCTAGCAAGAATGACTAAAAACAATGATTCTTTGATTAATCAGGAGTTAAAACCACTTATTTGTTCAGATCTAGCTATATTTCATAGCAATTCCTATGGTAAAATTTACTTACAGGATACGCCTTTGATAAACATATCATCAACAGAAATACGAAGTAGATTGCAAAATAATCAAAAGGTATCAAACTTAATCCCATTGCGATTAGATCAATGGTTGCAAAAACGGAAGATTTATTAATATATGGAAGCTCTTAAAAAATCTATTAAAAATATCTTAGAAGACAATAAAGCAGAAAGTATTGTGATGATGGATGTTAAAAATAAATCCTCTGTTACTGATTTGATGTTTATAGCATCAGGTCGATCAACAAGACATGTAAAAGCTATCGCAGATAATTTGGTTACAAAACTTAAAAAAAATAAAATTAAGCCATTGGGAGTAGAGGGATATACTAAATCTGAATGGATACTACTGGATTATGGTGATTTACTTGTCCATGTCATGCACCCAGAAACTAGAGATTTTTATTCACTCGAAAAACTATGGGATGAAAGTATTGATTCAGATAATTTTACATATAAATAGTTTATGGAAAGATTAGTATCATACTTGGTATATTTTATATCTTTAATATTACTTATATCATTTTCTATAATATTTCTCACTGAGAATTCGAATATAGTCTCAAAGCTTTATAAAAATGATATTATAAATTCAATCCAAAAAAGTTCTTCACTAACATATGATTTTAAGAAACTATCAATCCAGTGGGCTGGCTTAGACCCAAGTTTGATATTTGAAGAAGTATCTTTGCATAATGAAAAAGTAAAACAGCATTACCTAGATAGTGAAAAATTAATAATAAAAATCAATCTTTTTAAGTCTTTATCTGAATTGAGCATCATACCTGAAGAGGTAAATTTAGTGAAATCTAACATAGATTTAGTGTTTGATAATAATGGAATATTTATCAAAGACTATAATCTTCTGAGCACAAGCAAAGACATTAATAATTCCAATGTTAATAGCATAAAGTATAGGGTTAGTGATTCTAATATTAGAGTATTTGATAAGATTAACTCACATTCTCATGATTTAATAAACATCAATATGGTTATAATTAAACAGAATGATGATATTGAACTATTTACTACATTTAATCATCAGTCTTCGAAAGAAATAATTCATTTAGCATCAAGTTTCTCTATCTACAATAATAAGATAAATGGAAAAGTTTATAGTCAAGGTGTAAATATTAACATAAATGACCCTGTACACTTTTATAAAAATATGAGTGCAACATTCAATAAACTTGATTATATATTTTGGGCAGAAATATCTGATAATAATATTATTAATATTCATGGAAACTTGGAAGTTGCACAGTCTATGATATCTAACAATTTAAGTAAAGATCATATTATATTTAACAAGTTTAATTCTCAAGTATCTTATAATAATGCAAATAATCAAGATCAGATTAAACTTACAAATATGTCTTTTGGCACTAAGAATAATAAATATAAAGAAAACTATATTAAGTTAACTAGAAAAGAAGATGTACTATCAAGTTTATCAATTCATTCTTTATATGTTAACGATTTAAAATCCTTGTTGAGGTTATTCACGATGTCTTCATTAAAATTAGTTAGAAATTCTATAGACCAAATTACACATGGGCATATAAATAATATACATTTGAACAATATGCATGATAAAACGCTATTAAAGTATATGTTTTCATTTGACGAAACTGGATTTCAAAATAAAATTTTCATGCTGTCAGATATATCAGGAAAAATAAAAGGCGATTACCAAAAAGGCTATCTCAAATTAAACAGTCAAGACGTTAATCTTCTGTATCAATCTAATAAGTACCCTATAAGCAAAATAGATGGCGACATATATCTTAAATATATGGATGACAAACTTTTAATGAGTTCGAGTAATATACAATTAGATGATGCAAATACTGCAAAAATATTAGGATCTTTTTCACCTGAAAGGACCAAGTATCAAGTTGAAATTAATGGTAATATTAATAATGTTTTTTCTAAACTTCCGCTTAACTTTAATATAAGTGATAAAGTTAAAAAAACTAATATCAATACAAATTATAATATTGATTATAGAGTTTATGAGATAAATAATAAAACTCATACTTATGGTGCAATATCACTATCAGATCTCCTGGTAAGCAATAATTCTGCTAATGTTACATTTAACGCAAAAAAAATACGCATAAACTTCTTCGATAAATATTATCAATCTTCTAACTCAGAAATTTTTTTAGATAATACCAAGTTTTTGTTTTCTCTAGATACTGATATATCTGATAAGCAAATAAAATATATAGCTAATAGTAGCGGATTACTTTCTGACTCATTTATGAAAAGATTTGTTAAACATAAATTAATTAATTCATTTGCAGGAGAGTCTAAAGCAAATATTGAGTTAACCTATGAATTAAAGAACAAAAAAATATCAATGAAATTAAGTTCTAGTTTAGAGGGAATGGCGTTTAATATTATTAGTCCTTTTAATAAATCCTCAGATGAGGCTCAGAATTTTCAACTATCTTATGCTATAGAAAATAATAGAAAAAATAGGATCAATATTAAATACAATTCATATGATATTGAATTATCAAAAGCTAAATCAAAATTATATGCTATAGTTAATTCCCCATATATCTCAGGAACCCTTGTGCTTCCAGATAAAATTTCTTCAGATGATAGACTTACTGCTAGATTGAAATATTTCGATTTAAATAAATTTCAAGGTATAGCTGATCCTGCTGGATATCCATATATAGATATGAGCATGAAGAGAGTAAAGATCAATAATAATTATTTTGATGATTTTAAAATCAGGACATCACCATTAAGTAATGGCATGTTAATTGATCAGTTAGATTTTGCGAATAGTAATTTAGTGATGACTGGTAATGGAAGATGGTTAAATAATAAAAAGGGGCAAATTACCCTGTTTGATGCTGAATTTAAGAGTAATAATTTTGGTCAGTCACTCAATGCATTGGGCTATAAAGACTTGATTAAAAATGGATCATTATCCTCCCAGTTAATTGGACAATGGGAAGGGTCGCCAGACTTTTTTTCGTTAAATAACTTTGATGGTAAGATAACCCTTAATATAATGGATGGTGAATTTCTTCAAGTTAGCAAACAATCAAGAGCCATTGGCCAACTACTTGGATTATTTAGTATTTCTTCTTTACAAAAAAGGTTGTCACTGGATTTTAGTGATTTTTTTTCAAGTGGTTTGGCATTTGACGACATGAATGGCGAATTTATATTTCTGAATTCGCAAGCCAAAGCCAATAACCTAGTGCTAAAAGGATCTTTTGGGGAGATGAGGGTAAATGGTTCTTCTGATCTGAAAAATAAAACTCATGATCAGTTATTAGTTTATATACCTGACTTATCTTCAATGAGTCTGATTTCTGGAACACTTTTAGGCGGTCCTGTTGGGGCGCTGGCGTCAATATTTTATGATAAATTCTTAGAGCAAATCGGCATAGATACAAATCAGCTTGCAGCCGTAGAATATTCCATACAAGGATCATGGGATAACCCTGAAATAAAAGTAATAGAACCATTTAAACCTATCACAAATTAATATATTCTTAATGTTCATACATGAGAGAAATAATGACAAAAGTAGCATCTATACAGTTATCATCAGGACCAAATGTGCAAGCCAATTTATTAGAGGTTGGCAAATATTTAGAACAGATCTCAAAAACTAGTTCTAAGCTTGTAGTTTTACCTGAAAATTTTGCATTGATGCCAGAGGATGATTCTGAATTTCTTACACATGGTGAAACTGTAGGAAGTGGTCCAATTCAAGACTTTATTTCTCAGCAAGCAAAAGACCATAAGATATGGATAATTGCAGGAACAATTCCTATCAAGACTGATAACCCAAAAAAGGTAACGTCTACCACTTTTGTTTTTAATGAAATGGGAGAGGTGGTTAGCAGATATGACAAGATACACTTGTTTGATGTTGAATTGCCTAATTCTAACGAGTCGTATAATGAATCTGAAGTCTTCAATAGTGGCAATGATTTAAAAGTTATAGAAACACCCATAGGCAGAGTAGGCTTGGCGATTTGTTATGACCTAAGATTTCCAGAGCTGTTTAGATTACAAAAGGACTCCAATGTAGAAATACTTGTGATACCATCAGCATTCACTGAGCAAACTGGAAAAGTCCATTGGGAAACTTTAGTTAAAGCCAGAGCCATAGAGAATTTATGTTATGTTGTTACATCTTGTCAAGATGGATATCACATTAGCGGAAGACAGACCCATGGTAATAGTATGATTGTTAATCCATGGGGACAGATTTCATCAAGGTTGCCATCTGGATCGGGGTTTATAGAATCAGAAATTAATTTAAATAAACTGAATTCTATCAGAGAAAAGTTTCCAGTTTTAGAACATATTAATCTTATAGGTAAAAAATGAATTTCATAAAAGATCACATAATCAGTAGTTACGATTTATCAGATGGTAAATTAGAAAATGTTTTATCGGCCGCCTGCCCAACTAATATAGACTTTGCAGATTTATATTTTCAGTATACTAATTCAGAAAGCTGGCAATTAGAAGACGGTATAGTTAAAAATGGTTCTTCTAATATTGATAGTGGTGTTGGCATAAGGTCAGTTTCCGGCGATAAGACAGGTTTTTCTTATAGCAATAATTTTCAATATGAAAATTTACTCTCTGCAGCTAATACATCTAAATGTATTGTTAATAGCGGGCAAGATAAAGAAATAAAAATAGGTACTGAAAAAGAGATACGTAGATTATATGAGCCAATTTCCCCATTAAGCTACAAAGAAGATAATGCAAAAGTTGAGTTTTTAAAGGATATTGATAAATATATACGTAGCAAAGATAACAGGGTTGATCAAGTGATTGTGAGTCTAGCTGGCGTTTATGATTCAATTTTAATACTTAATACTGATGGTATTAAAGCTTTTGATGATAGGCCTTTAGTAAGATTTAGTGTCATGGTAATTTTAAAAGTTGGCGATAGAAGAGAAAGAGGCTCCGCCGGTGGTGGAGGCAGATATACATACGAAGAGATTATAGGGAAAAAATTTGGTTATGAATTTGCAGATGAAGCTCTCAGGCAGGCAGCTGTTAATCTAGAGGCTGTAGATGGTAAAGCAGGTGCGATGACAGTAGTTCTTGGGCCTGGATGGCCTGGGGTTTTATTACATGAAGCTATTGGACATGGTCTAGAAGGTGATTTTAATAGAAAAAAAACCTCTGCATTTTCGGATTTAATTGGCAAACAGGTGGCTTCTAATCAATGTACCATAGTTGATGATGGAACAATTTCAAAGAGAAGAGGTTCTTTGTCAATAGATGATGAAGGTTGTGAGACTAAGTGTAATACATTAATTGAAAACGGTATTTTAAAAGGTTACATGCAAGATAAAATTAATTCAAAGCTTATGAATGTTGATCCAACAGGCAATGGTAGAAGAGAGAGTTATGCGTGTCTACCGATGCCAAGAATGACTAATACTTTTATGTTGCCAGGTGAATATAATCCTAAAGAGATTATCGAATCAGTCCAAGACGGGATTTATGCGGTTAATTTTTCGGGTGGTCAGGTTGACATCACTAATGGTCAGTTCGTCTTCACAGCCTCAGAAGCTTACACTATAAAAAAAGGTAAAATACAAGAGCCTATAAAAGGTATGACTCTGATTGGTAATGGCCCAGAAGTCTTAAAAAAAGTTTCAATGGTTGGAAATGATTTGAAGCTTGATGATGGAGTCGGCACTTGTGGTAAAGATGGACAAAGTGTACCCGTAGGTGTTGGGCAACCTACGCTAAAAATTGATGAGATAACTGTTGGAGGTACTCAGGTTTGAAGAATAAGGATAACAGTATTTCAGACTATAAAAATAAACTACAAAAAATTATAAATAAACTAGATAGTAAATTTGATTATGAATTTAATATGAGTTTATCAGATGGCTATTCTGTCACTGCAAGATCCAGTGAAGTAGAAAATATAGAATATCATCAAGATATGGCGCTAAATGTCTCCGTATATAAAGACTATCAAAAAGGAAGTGCTTCTACTAACGACTTATCTGAAAAAAGTATTCAACAGGCAATAGAAAAAGCTCAGAATATATCTATTAACACTCAAGCAGATGATTGCCAGGGATTGCCAGAGAGTCAATATACAACACAAAAATGGGAAGACATGGATATCTATTATCCTAAAACGCTAGATATCAAAAACATCATTGATTTAACGAAAGATTGTGAAAGTAGTGCTTTTCAGAAGGACAAAAGAGTCACAAATTCTGAAGGATCCTCTTTTACATTTTCAGATAACACCCATATGATTCTAAATAGTAATGGTGCCTATGGAACGTTTGATTCAACAGATTATTCTCTATCATGTATAGCTCTT
>Ga0213868_10003653_pt1 | contig 14280 bp, 5 predicted proteins | sample PICome_9_FD_160087 | JGI IMG/M metagenome (GOLD analysis project Ga0213868, IMG submission 160087) | Coastal seawater microbial communities near Pivers Island, North Carolina, United States - PICO127 | ecosystem: Environmental > Aquatic > Marine > Coastal | place: USA: North Carolina | collected...
GCAGAGCTATATCCATTAAGTTGGAGTCAGGATCAAGTGAACGTCCAAGGCCTTCCAAAACCAATGTTGACATAACGACATTGCTCATTGCTGGATCGATTTCTACTCCATGGATTCGACATAAATCTAATACTCTGGCAAGTAGGCTACCAATACGGACCACGCCCAGAGTGAGCCCCAGTCTCCTTCTATCATGAAAATCAGATACGATCTCTCCAACTCCTTTGGCAAATGCATCGACACCCCCTTCAACTTGGCTACATCTTTCATACGCTGCCCTCTCCACCATTAGTCTACCAGCTGTTTCACCATCATTCAAGATTACTGCTTTGAAAAGATCTTTCAGGTTTTGTAAATCTCTGTCTTTTAACTTTGTCACAATACCAGCATCCAAGAAAACTATTTTATACTCATCATTTGGATAGGAAGTAGTTTGAACCAATACATTTCCTGGATGCAAATCACAGTGAACAAAATTATCTATAAACATCATTTTTAAAAATGCACGAAGCAAAGGTCCAGCAAGTTTACGCCTATGTGCAATCCCTTCATCGGACTCATCGGCAAGAAATTTAGTGATTGGAAGATTCCCCTCATAACTTTCAATCAGAACGTTCGTATCGGCAACTATTGGCTTTGGGAATCCTATATGACGAAAATCTTTAAAATGCAGATGAAATGTGGTGAGATTCTCTCCTTCGATTTGCAAATCCAGTTGACGCCGCATGACATCTGCGAAATTCGCCGTAGCTTTGGGAAGGTTCACCATTCGTATCATATCGCTCGGTATTAAATGAGCAAGTGATGCTATACGTAGCATTAAACTTAGATCTCTATTAATTTTTCTTTGAATGGAAGGATGCAACACCTTTACTGCAACATCTTGTTCTATTCCATCTCTTTTCAACTTTGCCCTGTAAACTTGAGCAATCGAACCAGATCCAATTATGGTATTTTTTTGATTTAATGACAGGACTTCTTCATATCTTTCTCCAAAAACTTGACAGAGAATTTGGTGCGTATGTTTCCATGAGTGAAGGAAAGTAGAGTCGTGCAATTCACTCAAACGATTGCACACATAATGGGGGAATAAGTCACGACGTGTAGCGGCCCACTGTATTAATTTCACGAAAGCAGGTCCTAGTGACTGTATTTGATACAACGCATAATTCCAAGATAAATCCGATATTCTGTGACTTTTATCAGTGTATGTCAGCATGGCAGCAGGTGTCAATAGGACGAGAGGAGAAAAACGGAAGGCAATTTCAGTGGATCGAAGGGCGACAACGATGGCATCCATGACAGCTTTGGCAAAGACTCGTAATTTCTCAACAAATTTCTGAATAAAATGTTTCTTTCTGGGACATGTACTGATAATGTATTCATAGTTATTTGACTTTCGGGTATAATATGGCAAGGGTGAGACTGCCATATGTTGTCTCCTGTGATAGCATTGATATTCATCGAAGACTCTCACAACCAATGATCGTAACGACGGCTCTATCCATTTGCGTTTCAAAGGCACAAGTTTCGGAAAACTCCCTGAATCAAAACATAATCTGACATCACTTGCCTTAACTCGACTTCGGCTCCACATTGCAACAGTTAAAAAGTTACTTAGTTGATTCAATTCAATCGGATTATTCGAACCAAATATCTGCTAACTGCTCGTACCTTATCCACAAAGGATTGGTACACTAATGAGTCGTGTGGGATACACAAAAAATGATGATGCGTCTTGTTTCATAATTCTAATTTACGGCCAAAATGAAATCGATGCAAGAATGTCACTAGCTAATTTTGTAACTTGAGCTTCATTATCCATCAAACACGACTTGACTAAAGCCACGATAGATTCCTTAAACGGTAAAACAGATTCCAATAGAATTTGCCTTTCGTTTTCGGACGATGATAACGCCACATGAGTTGTTATGGATCCTAAAGCCAGAATCGTTTTGGATCTCTCAACTCTTTCAGTCAGGGACTTTAGAATCATCAAACCTCCTATTCGAACTCTCCAAAATTTACGGTCTTGTTGGCATTGTTTTGCGGCATCCAAGGCTTTTTGTATAATGTCAAGACGTTTTAAAACAGAGAAATGCCCTTGTCGGATTAACTTGGCAAATGCTAAAGACGCCTGCTCTCGAACTGTCCAAGCATGTTGACTATAGGATGAGTGGTGAAGAAAGATATCAGCAAGTATTTGTACCTGCGAAGCACCATTCTCTGTATCTCCAATGTCCTGCCATACGACTGATGATAGTGCACCAACACTTTTTGCTACAATCAAAGGGGGGATAGATTCCTCCGTTACTAATGACGTATTGACTATTGAAATCAAAGGGGGTGATATCAAGTCAAACATTCTGTAAGATAGAGTCTGGACGCTGTCGAGGATAATCGATATGCTTTCAATGGACCCAGCTCGATACGATAGGTATTCTGGAGCAAATCTCGTTCTAGAGCCATTTTGAGGCAACCCTTGATCCATCAATAGACGACAAAGTCCGAACAGAGATATATTCTTGAACTCTTCATCTTTATGATTTGAAACTTTAATGGCATCATCGAGCTCTTCCACATCTGCCAGGCCAAAGTCAATGGCATCGCTTTCAGTTTCGCTTTCCGAAGAATTACACTCTTGCGGACAAAGCTCGTCTACGCTTTCTTCTTTTCCTATCGCGTCGACTTGGTGCGATGAAAACCACTGGTCTCCAGCAAATAAGTCAAGTTCGGAACCGTCCAGATGAATAGGAGTCCAAGGACATTCTCCTATATTACCATTGAAACCTAACAACGATGCCATATTAGTAGCTTGAAACTCTGGACCACACCATTTACTAGCAATCTTTGCCACTGTTTTCACTAAATCTTCTTTACCTTTCCATACTCTAGTTTTGACTATGAGATTTACACATGATATTAGAATACGGCAAGTTGCCTGTGATCTCTTTTTGGCTAGCTGCAGAACATCATCAGATACACAAGAACTGCCAAGAGATTGAGGGGGTGATAGTATATTATTATCTACCAATTTCATAAGAGAAGCGCAAGCAACTTGTCTTCGGCTCCATGATACATCATCTAGGGCTTCAATAAGTTCCCGGGACAAAAACAGCAATAAGGTCTCTTCAGGATGTATTGAGGCGTCATCTGCCTTCATGGTAGCATACCCGCCTTCTTGCCAGACTTCTGCAAAATCTGAGCCAACATCAGGGTCATTTTGTGCTATGAATGCAAGTGGTAAAATCTTTCTTCTCCAGATATCTCCTGATCCACCATCTGAAAACTGGTTAGATGCCCTTGCTGCCATGGCTCGCAGGGCGGCCGCAGCTGCACGTCGGATTGATACATCTGTAAAAGGTAAAATTAGAACGGGGAAGAAAATCTGAAAATAAACAATCAATATATTACGCACCGTCATGAGTACCCGTTGCATGTTTGTATCTCTCGCACAGCTTTCGTGCTAGTGATCGGACAGTTGAGCCTGGGGCAAGAGCTGCAAGATTGCCCAAAGCATGAGTCATTTTACTCCTTGCATAAGATCCTTTCTCACGTTCACTAGCGTGGTAAAGAGCTCTTAGTAAGCGACTAGTGGGATTTGCATTCAGACTCCCATTAAATTTGAAAGCAGAAGGCGATGCCGAGCAGAGAGACGAGACAGCATCAGCTGCTGCACTTCTTGTAGCAAAACCAGCCCCGATTCTCAATGCAGAATCAAGACGCGGAATCACTAGTTGTTGAGACTTTAGGCTTGTATGCGTAAGAATATCAAGACATTTATTCAGTGCATCGGCTAATGGCCCGCTACTGATCATTTGTAATCTCATATGCTCCAATCGATCACTAGCAACGGCATCGTGCCCGGCCACTCTAACCTGAATGTAGTTCAAAGCCGCTGGTTCAAGTCCAGACATCGACATCAAAAGTGATTCAACAAGGTCGGCAAGCACCGGTTCTAGCGTTTCAGCGTGAGCGACTTCAACTATTTTCAGTAAACAAGATATTGAAAACCCAACGGCCTCAGAACACGTTTGATTTAAACCATATTTCACAATCCAAGGAAGACAAGTTTCAGAAGCATAAGTAGAAGTGATTCTTTTTTGAGATATTGCATCATCTTTCAATAGATAAGGATTATCATCTTTCCCACTGTCTATCAAAGGATCACAGAGTCTTACTGTCAAACTGATTAATGATCGTGACAAACACGCCCCAGCTTCTCGAACGCCCAATCTAACATCATCTAACGCTCTGACAGTGACTCTAAATAAACGCAGTATACGATATCCTGCTGAATTTTTGGCACCATTAGTGTCTGAACAATCAACAGGACCGCCGCCACCTAATTCATCCCATGATCTACCTATGATAATTTCCGACAAAGCTTTACACGAACCATATCGCGCCCTCCAAAATTTACTTGATGAATCATTTATCAATTCATCAAGAACATGCAGCAAATGCTCATCTATTAAAGCTCTTGACATTTGGCCCCCACCAGAAAGGCTTGTCCATAGAAATGACATTTGCTCACTTGCTTGTTTGTTAGGATCATTACTCGCTCTCAGCAAGCGGGAAATAAGCTTCTTCATATAAGGTTTCATCGCAGACCGTAGTTCATCAATGTTATGTAAGGACTGACCGAGGAGTGATTCAGCACTGTATTCTGAATGAAGGCCCCAGATTGGGAGCGATGTGCTCAGAATAAGAAGCGAATATAGTATACTTGGCTGCTGGATGGCCACTGCGGCACTGGCCATCTCACGAAAAGCGCCCAAAGCTGCCTCCCCCAGTCCAGCCACCCCACCTTCTTCGACCTGCAAATCAATTGCATCATCACTTAGTGAAGCACCTGTTCGTCTTGCGTTTTGTTCCGCAGTCTCCATGAATGCGCTCGTACCATAGTTCGTCGTTTGACCAAACGCTCTTAATAGGTTGTCCGTCAAGTCATCGGAAAAACTATCATCCAACGAGAGCCCTGATTTACGCTCAAATGGTACTCTACTGATGCTATAGCACGCCGCCAGTCCAAGTTGACAGCTCTCTCTAATGAGTTGCTTACTCTTGGGGTCAGCTAGCAATTGTAGAAAAGCTCGTTGAATGCTATTGAGTTGTTGAAACACTGTCTTTGCGAACAGTCTCGTTTCAAGAATAGAAATATCTCGATTTATATTTCTTGCCACTCTACCTCCAACAAGAGCAACTGTAAATCTGTTAGTTTGGCGACATGAATAACGTTATGATGGGTAAACAACAAACTTACGCAAAACGGGAGCACATGATGTCCTCTTATGTGGGTTACTATTCATAATTTCTCTGTTCAGAAGTATGTAAAGGACTTGTTCATGCGGAGGCAGCTCATTAGCGTAATCCTGACTGAAATTTTCTTGCGCGTTTGAATGAGGTGAAGACCATACACATCCATCTGGACTATATGCATCTGCATACATCGCCAAAGCGGAGCCAATAGTCAAAGAAAGCTCGGGATCTTTGCGAGTAGACATCGAGCCGAGAAGATCAAATAAAGTTTCGACACACTCAAGTCTAATACGTCCCATATTAGCCATATCTTCCTGATGAACTGTTGATGCAGCCAACACGTTTCCAGCAGATTCAATTAGAAGTGAGACCCTAATTGGATCAGCACTGTTCCCAGTTCCAAATCTTTTCATGGCAGCACACAGAGTTGATAAAACAACGAAGGTGCCCGTTGCTAGAGGTTTCGGTAAGATAGGTGCGTCTTTCTGCTTATATTGATAAGCTATGACAAGCCCTGACGAACATGCGTTTGCAACAACTTCATTAGTATGTAGAGTGCCCCTAGCAATGTTTTCTAACATGCAAGAAGCTTTCGTGAGGGATTCTATCAATCGATTCGTATCTGCTTTACATGCATAAAATCTCAACGCACGAATTATTGTACACGTAAGGTAAATCGCTCCATGAAGTTCTTTGGCAGAGGTTGCCGATTCATTCATGCCCCGTATTGAAGTATAACAGGAGGTTAAAATGCCTTCTACTTGTGTACGATCTATCCATAGATCCACCTTTTCTTCACTTTGAATATTCCACATCAAATCATCTTCTATTACATGTCCAAACGATTCCGCAAGATATCTACGAGCTTTTGACGAAGACACTGTCAAAGCTAAATTTGCCAATTTTTCTAATGATAATGTAGAACAAGAATCTTCAGTAATAACTAAACGCCTCGCACTTGAAGAATTATTAAGCAAGCTCGAGTAACAAATGGCTGCTTCGTCAATCAAATCATTTTCAACAGCATCCTCGGATAAGTCGAAAATACTAGATAGTACATGCATGTATATCAATATTTCCTCTTCATCACATGCATACATATCACTCAACAAGCATATTTGAGAAAAACGGACAGTTGCCGCCTTACCACTTGCCGTGAAGTCGCGAAAGACAGGACACCAATTTCTACCGCTAGTTTTTGCTGTGCTGTCAAAAACTGTGTGAACAAAAGTACCGAAATCTGGAACACTTTTAGAGGGATCAATTTTAATCTCTGATCCAATCTGATCAGTCAATCCAAGACCGTCAGATGCAATTGCAGCTGTAGCTACATCCTCATCTCCCGAAAGAAAGCAAAGAATGTGACATGCGGACAAAATGTTGAGTTCTTTAAGAAGAGATACGACCCATCGAGCAGCTGAATGACGGCAAGTTTTTGCTTGAGCTAATCGAGTGGCATTCCATAGCAACAATGTTAAAGATTTTGCTAGCTGCTCAAAGTTAATACCGACTTCATCGTGATCACTTAGTTTCAAAGAATCATCTAACCAAGGATTGGTTGTACCAGAGACATTTTTATTTTTTTGATTTCGTTCTTGAGTTAAAACTGACAAATATGATCCCAGTAAAGAGTCTAAGGCAGCAACTGCTCTTGGTCTCAATCTTTCAGCCTCATTTGATACACAACCAAATAACAGTGCAGCTGTTTTCGTCGGAATAGATTCTATTTTGCAACTTGGGATCTCACCACAGTTGAAAATAATATGGACATTATGGGACAACAGAGAGCTCCTTGCGATCGTGCATATGATTCCATAGGCTTGGTCCCGAACCTCAATACCAATGGAGTCCAATGTATCACCTGAATTGTTGGATGATGCAGTTGATACAATATTACATGCGTTCATGTAGGCTTTGGACAGTAAATTTCCCAAATAAGCAATAAATGTAGAAAGACTGGAATTATCTTTCGTCGAAATATAAAACGCATCAAGCAGCGCTACGACTCTGATGCATGTTAAATTTAGCAATTTCATCGAAGTGGCTGAAATATTCCCTATTGAGCTTGTGATCGACATCCCGGAAAGAGAGTTTCCAGACCCTGCATACTTGTTTGAACACATAATCACCAAGGTTAAAGCTACAGATGCACGATAGGAACTTTCTTCGAAGTAGCTAATCTCGTTCACCTGTTGAGCAATGACAGAATCTCTTGAGTTGAACACTGATGGAATTTCTTCAAAAATGTATACAGCTATAAAACGTAAAATAGTCACAGCATTTTTCTCAGAAATCATTCTGCGATTCATAGTCATAGAAACCGAGCGATCAAAATCATAAGTTTCCAATCCTAGTCTGAATCTTCTAGTGTCTATATTTGCACATTTTGGTATGTTTGTCATCGCTCTTGTTGCCACAATATCACCGAGAGTCAGAGTCATTAACTCACATAGTAATAGTACTGGATCTCCTAAAATCATGTTCGTTATTGTTTCGTTTCTATTCCTTTGATCATACTGAGAATCAAAAATTATATTTTTCCGTGAATCTATGTAAGCCTTGAGGTAAGATGTCGCTCTTTCTGCAACGTCCATATGTGAATCTCCACTTGCGACGACTAGCAAAGAAACTACTCGCGATGCCACCAAGGGATTGACAGAAGATTTTCGAATCATTCCACTAAGATCAAAAGCATCAAATCGACATGGTGCCAAGAAATCTAATATTAAATATTTGAGCTCTTTTAGGGCGGGTCCCTTTAATTGATCCGATTTCCAATTTTCAGCCGTTATCAGCCTGTCCTTCCCGAATTGAGAAAGACCAGCAGGTGGAAGGTCACTTTTATCTGAACTACTGCTTGTTTGATATAGCAGAACATCCAAAAGTAAGTCATAAAGTGCGGCACCGACCTTTTCATTTTCGCTACAAAGATCTTTAGCTTGTTGAAGAAATTCAGACACATCCATTTCGTTACTTTCTTTTGCGATTGCTACAGAGGAAGATTTTGAGTCTGACAATGACGCTTGCTTCACAATCTTTCGTGACTTAATAATACCTTCAATACATCGAAGAACTAAATGAGATATCTGATACAGTTGTGTCTTTCGTGAAGCAGATAATATAGATTTTTCATTGTAATAAACGCCTAATATGGATAACAGAGCAGGGAAGATGATTTTCAGTTCGTGGGCTGAACATCTCGGAAGTCCAATTGTAAGGAACGTGATTGATAAGTTAAGACTGAATGGATTGACTTCCTCGGGATTTATAGCCAATCGACTTTCCTTGTTGTACAGTAGTTCAAGAATAGAATCACAGGGTAATTGGCAGGATTCATCAGCTTTAGATCTTTTCAGAATATGAGAAAGAATTTCCACCAGCTTGCGATGAATATCATCATATAATCTCTTAATTGATTGTTCTAATATAGAATTCCCATTAGAATTTCTGGAAAATTCAACCGATTTAGCATTATTCAAGCCGATCCGACGGAGTAAGCGAGGAAGAAGTAAATTTAAAACCTTTTGCAGCGGCAAACCAGCCTCTGTCATTGCCAGCTTATGAGACACGCGATCAAGGGTGGAAAGTTCGGATGATGCCTCTTTCTGAAGCTCACTTAGCAATTCCTGCGAACTTGACATTTTCTTGTTGAAGTATCAACGATTTGACGAATTGTGATGTTTGTGAGTTCTTGTGTTTCGATTTTTGAATTTCGATTTTTATTTTTTTCGATTTTGTTTGGGCTTCAATTAACCATGTAGGGTAGGCAGAATTCAAAATCAATTAAGTAAATATGTACACGATTTCAAGCTTTACTATTTCGGTTTTAAAGATTATCGATAGTGGCCTCTTTGTGCATCCCATCACTGACAAGTCTCTTTATTGCGACTTGCAGATCAGAACTTTGTGGATTGATCTCTCTTTCCAACAAACGAGCAAAGACTTGATGCTCTTTCTCTACACCTCTTCGAGAAAGATATTCTAGACATACGTTCAGGATATCATTTACCTCGTCTTCATCATCACTGGTGTTATTCGCAACTTCGATCATGATCCATGTGACTAATTTGCACGGATCTAATTGATTGGACTCTTGAATAGACTTGACCATGGATTCAAAGTCATTTTCATGACTTCTTAAAAAGATCGCAATGCATTTAATGGCTTCAAAAGGAATTGATTGGAACTGTTGACGCTTCGAAAGAAAATGCTGACAAGCTAAACGAGCTTCATTCAATTGGGCACTATTTCTATCATTCCATGACATGAGTAATCGAGCAAACTGGAATCCAATGTGTTGCTTAATGCCCCAATAGTGCTCTGCTACCCATGATGTTGACTTCATTCCATCTTTGTAATTTCGTTGTTTTGCTATGTGGTGAACCAGCCTGCGAAGTATAGACAGCTTATCATCAAGTCCGCTTTGAGTAACAGCTCTCATTGTTATTATACATAATTCTTCTGAAATATCATCACTTCCAGCCGCAAGGTCATACAACTCAATGATATCTTCCCATTTGTGAAGGTTTGCTAACAATGCTGCCATTAAAAGAAATGCGTCAGAATTTCTATCCGTAGCTTGCAGTCTATCAAATACTCTAAGACCTTCATGATACCTGTTCTGGTCTAAAAACACTTTCATGGCCTCATTTGCGCTCTGAGTCCTCTGAAGTGTCAAATGTTGACCATCTTGCATCAAATCTTTGGAGGATTTTCCAGTAGGGTCAAATATGTCCATAAATATAGTAAGAGATGAGTTAGATTGACCAATTTTGTGCTCGGATTCAATCATGGCAGATAACAGTTCATCCGAGGTGAGTAAAAAATGACTTTGATCCCTCTCACTTTGATCAATGTTATCAAACCCAAAAAAAGATTTGAATGAATCTGTAAATGACCTTCGAGATTCGCAGTTCCGTTGTACTACATTCAGCACTTTTTCATAGACATATAGACCGGCAGATGTCTGTTCACAAGCGTTAGCACATCGAAGCATCTTTGCAGTGGCTAAAGATAAGTTGTAAACATCTTTTTTTGTCAAAGCAACCTGATCTTTGCATATCCGATCAGTAGCAACGAGGAGCCGAAACATGTGCTTATATGACTGGCACCATGCTACGTTCGAATAATTTTGTTCCATAGAAGAATATTTTGATGATAAATCAAGTTTTGCCAACTTCTGCACTTCGATCGAGCAATTCAACCCATAGAGTGCATTAGACACTTTATCTAAAAGGAACTGTTTTGCATGCAAATCAGGTCTGCATTCTAGTAAATGCTGAGTCATATCCCTACCATCTAAATATTCAATATCTTCTCGAGATACAATGTCACTACTTTGAAGGTAGCATAGAATGGACAATCCATATTGCCCGGCTTGATTACAAGCTTCCATCGTTGCAGCCAATACGTCATCACCAACCGATTGACCGTTCGATTCAAGAAGAAACTTTTGACCATCGTGATCCGTTATCTGCCAATCACAATCATCTTTAAGATAGCTTTGAATTGTATGATACACAGATAGTGCCCGGTGATAGTCATGATCATTGGCACACACTTTCAAGACCCCCTTTATCGCATCTAGACTAATCCTACCACCTTGTTGAACGATTCTCTCAAACAGTAGTGTTGCGAACTCACTGAAACCCTGTAAAGGATCGTCTGACATGTCTTTTCCTAACGACTGTAACATAAGGTCATCGCACAAAGGATGAATAGACGAATATTCCCCCTGCCATTGCCAATCTCTACCAGTTGTACTATTTTGTTCAAGAACATATTTGTAAATTTCTAAAACATCTTCATATTTCCCGCATATATAGCACGCCTTTAAAATTGCTGCATATATCGCCGATCTATAATTGGCCAATGACTCTGTCGTGGAGTTTTCAAGAAAGCTTCTACATCCCTTCCACTGTCCAGCTCTCCCTAAAGCCGACCCTGCAGCTAATACATCTTGTGTTTTAATGTTTTGGCTTTCGTTAGTCTTCATACCATGATGCACCATGCAAATGAAACGTTCATAACTTACATTTTTCTAAATCCGTTGGTGAAACAATCGACATTTCTTGCGCTGCCTGAAAAACACCTTGCACTACTTGAAAACTTTGTTCGTCATCTGTGGTCGATCCACCTAAATCCATAGCAACCGCATACAATCCCATTTCTAAAAATCCTGAAGGGCCCAATTTTGAATCTATGGGCATATAACCATTCCTATCTGGATCTATCTGCTGTCTAAACAGAGAAGAAGCAAGTTTCCAATCATGCTCCTGATTTGCCGCCCGAACGGTAAACTGCAAATGAATAGGCTGCACATCAAAATTCAATGCTTGAATTATCCGTATGGTTCTCATACAGGAATCGGCAGTCTTTGGAAGATCAGAACCTGTCAAACGCACTGGTGGAGATTCTGAACAAATGAGTAATATATTTCCCAGTATGGCAGTGAGTTCCTGGTTTTCTCTACCTGATGTTGCACGGATTCGTTTGGCTTTGACAGCTAGTTCTAACGCATCGATAAGTATAAGTACATCTTTGTACAGTGACTCATTTTTGGTATAATCCAATGCATGAAATGCACGAGGGTTGTCGTCGTCGTCATCATCATTTTGTTGTAACCATGAAATCGATGGGGGTTGACAACCCTCCTTTCGCCTTATTAAGAATTTAGACATGATTTCATTGCATTTTGCAATGGTCGATTGATCACTATGTATATTTTTTTCTTTCTCATTCTTATCCCGATTGGAAATATGTTTTCTTTTTGAATCGTTCGAATTACGATTTGGAAGATTGGGTGAGTTTCGATCTCGAGAAGAAGAAGAAGGCCCCGTTGAAAAGTGAGATACATTTCTACTACTCGCACTAATACTACTATTACTAGTATTTCCGTAAGAACCTATCAATATTCTCGACCGTTTACAGCCACAAGTTAGAAATGCACGGTTTGTCTTTGAAAACAGATATCTTCCTTGTATCGTAACCATCGTTGACGATTGATTCGATGCAATAATATATGAACGATGGTCTCCTTATTTACTTGGTCAGTAGTAGTCAGCAGGATCCGTCAGGTCACAGGTCAGGCTCTCGAGATTAGTAGTAATCCAGTAAGGATAGTACGTCGGCTAAAAGCGTCGAAAATCGAAAGACCAAAGACATTTTACACTTTTTCAACTAAGAAACGATTGATTCATTCATTCATTCAACAAACATTCTCTCGATATCAAAAACAGTGACCTTCCACCATGTCACAAGGAAAGAAATCGCTTATGGACAAGGCTGATGGGTTGGGATATGCTCTTGACAAAGAGAACGACTCGGTAGCTGCACACAGCAAAATCACCACCACGAAACGAAAGCGGAAATCGGCCACGTCTCAAGGGAATAATCTACCCATCACACCTGCCAGCATTGCAAGAACCTTTCGTAAAGAACGTTCCAAGGAACATCCTATGAAAATGACACTCGCAACACCATCGTACATTCAATCGAAAAAGAATCAAGCGCAAACTCCGTATGAATCCAACATTCAAACCCCATGGAATCCATACGACAAATCACGCACTGCACCTCCATCGTCTGCAAAACATCATTCGAATCATTTGAATTCTTCGTCTTCCTCTACTCATGTTATTTGTGCTATATCTGAAAATCTAGCAAGGGAAACTTGCATCACCTACATGGATGCAGGCTCTCCCATTGTCTTGAATGTAGTCAAACTTGCAAACGGTAACATGTACGCAGAAACCATTTCATTTTTAGAATCTCTTTACATGTCTGGACAAAATGGATCTTTAGGACTTGATGAGATACTCATGAATGAAGGGAGGAAGAATTCTCAATTGTGTAAAAAGATTCAAGAGGCATTTTCTCCAGAGGATGCTCGGAAGGCTGATCACACTTCGGCTGACAAAGACCATACTACTGACAGGACACTCACTGGATCATGTACCGTACAGACGGTGGTGAAATTTCTTCCAAGATCGTATTTCGATCAGAACAGAGGAGCTGAATTATTGAGAAACATTGTTCGAGAAGGTAGTTATGATCAAGGAATTACAGAGGAATACATTTTACTATCCTCCTCTTACGCTTTATTGCAATATCTGCAAATTTGTCTTGGTGCCAACTTTGCACGAAACAGTATTGAGATTCTCATGAACTCAGCTGGAAAGAATCGTTTAGCCATGGACAGAGGGACCATTTTGCATTTGGAGCTGTTGGCGAATAACAAGACTGGTAAAGTGCAAAATTCATTGATTGGAACGATAGACTGTACAAAAACATCCATCGGAAGCCGATTGTTGAGATCCAATTTGATGGCGCCACCAACGCGATTAGATACCATTACTGCTAGATTAGATCTATGCGACTGTTTCTTGGAGGATGAGACTTTCTTTTACGAAATAATGGACTTACTAAGTTCCTTACCAGACATTGAAAAGATGTTGGCTCACATGGCATTGGTCCCCCGAGACATTGGAAAGGGCAAAGGAAACTTGTTTGGAGGAACACGACATGTGACAGCTAGAATGGCATCCAAGGGGATCAGCGCTTTAGTATGCATAAAAAGTGCTTTGACTTTGATTCCTAATTTTGTGCATGTGTTGGAAACGCAACTAAAATATTTCAAGCGACAGGACAACAGAAGGAATCAGAAGGAACGAAGAAAAGATGGGGATTCCAACAACATGACCGATGGACCGGGTGAGGAACACAAATGCAAAACGACATCTTCGGAAAGCGTCTCGGAAGATTCTACTACTAGTTCCTCTGAATCATTTAGTACTGATGACGATGACATGACTGTAGACGACGAAGAAGAACAAACAACTTCAAGCAGTATACTGCTCGGTCTTGGTAGTGGACCATATATTTCTCAGTCAACCAAAAATCGCTATCATCTCCTTCAGGCTATTCTAAAAACGATGCAAAATCCAGCTCTAAAGGATGTTTTGGATGCTGTCTTGGACATATTCACTGAGAGTACGACATACACAAAAAATAGTCACG
>Ga0213868_10003656_pt1 | contig 14278 bp, 12 predicted proteins | sample PICome_9_FD_160087 | JGI IMG/M metagenome (GOLD analysis project Ga0213868, IMG submission 160087) | Coastal seawater microbial communities near Pivers Island, North Carolina, United States - PICO127 | ecosystem: Environmental > Aquatic > Marine > Coastal | place: USA: North Carolina...
TTTGCCCAAGGAGAATTGCTGAGAGGCATTACACCAATGTCAAGAGATTGAAGGAAAGGTACCTCTCCAGCCTCACTCCATTCTACTAAATCTAAATATGAATAAGTGTTTATTGTATTTTTGTTTACACCCATCACAGATATTTGTACGTTTTCTGTTGATAAAAGTTGTTCCATAATAGGTAATTTTTTTTCAAAATAGTGCCAAGTAGTTGGGGAACCTATCCAGCCAATTTTAACAGGATGATCGTTGACTTTTTTAATTTCTTTTGGGCGAAGTATATCTGTATTTACAATTGTTGGTACCACCTCTATTCTTGAACACAGCGGACTAGCATAATTAGCAAGATAATTATTTCCACAGAAAGCTATTTTTGCAGCTTTAATAGTATGATGAAGTTTATCATTAAAAAATTTTCGCACATACCACTTAGAATTAATATCGTAATTATGAAAAATAGCGTCATCGTAATCAAAAACAATTGGTTTTCCAGGTAAGGTAACCAGCCTTTCAAACAAACCTGGTAGATAAGGAAATAATTCACAATGTAGCCAAACTAAATCAACATCAGGTTTTGACATCAACCACTTTAATCGACTAAAGTAACCAGTTAAAACTTGGCTAAAATCTCTCTTGCCACTATCATAAAATTTTTTTAAATAGAAATTATTAAATAAAGGATATTTTGTTACCTCAAATCCTTCATTTTCCAAGTATGGCTTATATTGATTAAAGCGTTGTCTCGTGCTAGCTGCTAGATCACCATATCTTGTAAGTAAGGCTACTTTCATCGTTCTCAAAACTTCTTTTTACCAACTGCACACCAAAATGGAAAACGATCAGAAAATTTAACATCCTCAAGCCCAGCTACTAGCATCATTTTTTTTATTTCTAGCTGACTAAATCGTTGCTCCAAAGGTGTTCCAAACCTATCTCGTGAGTCTGTTTTCATAGTATAAAAACTTGTTCTCCGATAAGATGATAAAGGCCAGTTATCTACTTTTAATCGAAGTTTTTCTCCAAAAAGTGCAATACGTGCTAAAGGAAAATATACTAATCCAGCTAAAAAATTAGTTAAAATAGATTTCATCCAAGAAGGTGTTTGAGAGATAACTTTTCTCATTATGTTTGATGCTCTCCACAATAAAGAATACCATAAAGGGCGGTTATCAAAATTGTAATAAAGATAAACAAGAAATGGAGCTCCAGGTTTTAACATTTCTACACAATCTCTAAGAGCAGAAGCAGTATCTGGAACATGATGGAGTACTCCCAATGAATAACCAAAATCTTGACTATTTAATGGTAGTGGTTTGTCAGATACTCCAGAATTTAAAAATTCTATGTTAGATAAATGAGCAAGTCTTATTTTTGCGACATCAATTGCTTTCAAAGATGGATCAATGCAAGTTAAATGATTAATTTTTGGAGCAACTAATGCTGCCCAGCGTCCTGACCCACAACCCATATCAAATCCTTTTGCATCTTTTGGAAGTGAGTTCCAAGGAAAAATTCTAAAATATGCATCAAATAAATATTTATGCTCATCACCTTTTAGCTCTTCCTGATTAAATCTGCTCCATTCATCACCAAAAGATCTAACAGTTTTATTGTCAATATTTTTCATTATTGAGCTTTATTCCAATCCTGAAAAATTAAAATTGTCCATAGCGGTAATGACCAGTCCCTTCGACCAGATAGATGTTCGGTCCATATTTCACGTATTATTTTAGACTTAAACAACCCATCATCCTCTAGTCGCTTTATTGACAAAAGATCTTCAGCCCAATCTCTTAATGGTCCACGAAGCCATACACCAATAGGAGGCGTAAACCCTTTTTTTGGTCGGTCAATAATTTCACTAGGCACATATTTATTCAATACCTGACGAAGCACCCATTTACCTGTATTATCTCGTATCTTCATTTTTGCTGGTAACCGTGTTACTAAATCGATAACATCTTTGTCGAGAAAAGGACAACGTGTCTCCAAACTAATGCCCATAGCAGCACGATCAACTTTGCAAAGAATATCATCTGGCAAATAACTTTGCATATCTTTAATTATCATACCCATCACTGGGTCGTTTAATGCATGTATCGAGACCTTATTAATTATTGACGTCGGCTCTGTCTGAAAGTCATTTATTATTTTTTCTGGTTCAATCCATGCGCTTGACATATTTCTATGTAAATCTTCAAGATTGTTAATTAAATGCATCCGCTCTCCAAATCGATGAATCTTATTACCTAAATATGATATTCCCTTATCTCCTGTTCTAATCTTATTGTAAAGTTTTTCTAATTTATTCCATGAATTTTCAGGAATTGCTTGAGCTAATCTGGCTACAAAGTTTCTCATAAGAGGACTTAAATACGACAAATTCTTCCAAAGTTTTGGACCAAGAATATAGCGATTATAACCACCAAACATTTCATCGCCACCATCGCCAGATAATGCTACAGTCACGTGCTTACGTGCTGCTTTACAAATAAGATGAGTTGGAATTTGTGAATAATCTGCAAATGGTTCGTCATATAACCAGGGTAGATCTGGTATTATCTTAAGAGCTTCAGCATCAGTTATAATCATTTCATTATGATCTGTACCAAGATGCTTGGCCACTTTAGAAGCATGGTAAGACTCATCAAAATTAGCATCTTCAAATCCTATGGTAAATGTTTTTATAGGTCTTGAACTTTGAGCTTGCATCAATGCAACGATTGTTGAACTATCAACTCCGCCTGAAAGAAATGCTCCTAATGGTACGTCTGAAATCATCTGACGCTTAACAGCTTTTGTTAAAAATTTTTCAGTAGCTGATATTGCTTCATTTTCATCATTAATTAAATTGGAAGTACCGATCTCAAACTCTTCATTTAAGTTCCAATACCGACGAATACTAAGATTATAATAATCTTCTCCAGGACTAATTGGTTTGTCTGGTTGTTTGGGTGGAGGGAAATCTTTTATAGACAAAATAGTTCCAGGCTCAAGTTTATAAATACCTGTATGAATGCTTCGAGGAGCTGGGACATACATAAACCTTAAGTATTGAAGTAAAGCTTTTTTGCATATATCTCTTGGACAATTAGGGTGTGCACGAAGTGCTTTTAGTTCAGATCCAAAAATTATATCTTTACCTGCCCAACCCCAATATAGAGGTTTTTCTCCAATTCGGTCTCTTGCAAGGCTAAGACATCTTTCTCTCTTATCCCAAAGAGCAAGAGCAAACATGCCATTAGAAATATTTAATGTTTTATCAAGTCCCCAGTATTTGATAGCTGCTAGAATAGTTTCAGTGTCTGAGTGGCCTTTCCATGTAATTTTCAGTTTATCAGAAAGCTTTTTTCGTATATCAAGATGATTATAAATTTCACCATTATACACCATTACATATCGCTCACACTCTGAGTGCATTGGTTGTGAACCTGAAATACTCAAATCTAGAACAGATAAACGTCTGTGTCCAAGACCAATATTTCCGTCTGACCACACTCCTTCATCATCAGGACCTCTATGCACAAGAAGTGAGTTCATTTTAGTAACTACTTTTATAATATCATTATTTTGTGATGCACACAAAACTCCTGTTAGCCCACACATTACGTACTTTTCCTATCTAGTATTTCTTTATAAACTTTATGATAAGCCATTGTGCCCTTATCAAGTGAAAATACTGTTTCGGCAATATTAAGGCAACGATTGGGTAATTCTGGATCTTGTAAAAGAATCTGTAATTTTTCAAACGCCTCTTCCATATGTTTTTCACTATCTCCATCAACAATAATTCCAATATTGTTTTTTTTAATTATATCATCAAGATCACCAACTCCTTTGTTTACTATAACCGGAATACCAGATCCCAAAGCTTCAGCAAGTCTAGTTGGCATACTGCCTAACTTGCTCAAACCTTCAGTAAAAAACATGATAGAAATATCATGATCGCGAATTGTACTGGGTATTTCCTCAGAATGGACTGAGAATATATTTAGTCTATCGATTAATTTATTATTAGGATCGATGATATTGCGAACTTTTATTGGATTATCAAAAGTTAAAATTTCAAAATGTGAATTACCATCGCGTGAAGCTGCTATTTTTATCCAACGAGATAATAAGTCTGTTCTAAACCAACCTGAAAGTATTGTTCCAATGCATCCATGAACATTTATCTTATTAAATTTTCTGTTAGAAGGTGTAAAACGTTTAAGATCAACACAAGTGGGTATTACGGTAATATGTTTGTTTTTTAACTCTGATAAATATTTTTTTTTTAGATAATTTACTGCTGCATTGGTTAATGAGACTACTGCTGCTGACCTAGCTAAAATATATTTTTCAGCTAATTCAATAACTCGGTGCATTAAAGATTCTCGTCCGATCTTTCCTGCAGCTATTAATTCTTCAGGCCATAAAGCACGCATATCAAAGATGAAAGGAATGCCCATAAATCGGTTAATAATTAAGGCTACAAATGCAGGTAAATATGATCTTGCATGAATTAATTTAATTTCATGTTTTTCAGATTCTTTTTTAATCAACCAAATCATTTTAAAAATACTTAATACTGGCGCAATAAACTTTGGTGTAGGTGTAAATCGTTGTGGTAACCATCGAATACTATGCTTAGAACATTCAATGTGGGCTTGATCCATTAATTTAGTATTTAATAAATCTTTAGATTTTTCATAAGTAATAAGTGTAATACGATAGTGATTGGAAAGACCACGAAGATACGACATTACTTGACTCTGACCAAGGGGTTCTAATAATCCATTGCGAGTAAGATAAGTGATATTAGCTTTTTTATTAACAATACTTATATCTATATTCTTCTCATTTGTTTTAAGTTTTATGTCTGAGGAATTCATACTTTTTGAGAAGCAATAAAAAATAATCTTAAGTTAATAGGGCTTATCTTTAATTGCTGAGTGTAGCCCTGATATTTATAAATATGAAAAATTGTATTTCTTATTTTTTTAAGATCATAATATTCACCAATCACAACAGATACACCTCGTTCAACTATCTTGATTAATAAACTTAATATTGACATAAGCTTTTGTTTCTTAATTTCTAATCTAATAAAGCATTTTTTAAATAAATTCATTTTAAACCTTATACTTTAAATATATCACAGTTACGTAATTCTAAAGATTAATCAGTATAATAGAAATATAAACTATATTTTTGATCTAAATTGCCTATAAAGTAATTATGTTAAAAAAAAAATTAATTTAATCCTATAACTAATGAAAAACTCACACGGACTACCCCAAGAAGTATTTTTTTGCAAAAAATGTGTACAATCAAATCAAAGACCTAGCTCATCTCCAGAGCACAAGAAAACTAGCTCAAAAATATCCACCGTAGGATTTAAAGATAATATTTGTGATGCATGTAGATATTACGATGAAATAAAGAAAAAAATTGATTGGAAACTTAGAGAAAAAGAGCTAGAGGAATTGTGTAATAAGTATCGAAATCCAAATGCTCAATATGATGTTATTGTCCCTGGGAGTGGAGGCAAAGATAGTATTTATGTAGCACACCTATTAAAAACAAAATATAATATGAAGCCACTTACTGTTACATGGGCACCTCATATTTACACAGATGTTGGAAGAAAAAATTTAGATAATTGGATAAAATGTGGCTTTGATAATATTTTAATTACTCCAAACTATATTGTTCATTCAACTTTAACCAAATTAGCTTTTGAAAATTTAGTAAATCCGTTTCAACCTTTTATAATAGGTCAAAAAAATGCAGCTCCCAAAATTGCAGTGAAATATGACATTAAATTAATAATGTATGGAGAAAATCAGGCAGAAGCACATAATAAAATTGAGGAAACTTCATCTCCTTTAATGAATAAAAAACATTTTACAATTTTAGATGAAAATGAAAAACTTTTTTATGGAGGTGTAGCCTTAGATGATCTTAAAAAATACAATATTACAAAAAATGATATGAAAATTTACACACCAGAGTTAATCGAAGATATAGACAAAAAAGGTATAGAAATTCATTATATGAGTTATTATCGAGATTGGTCTCCTCAAGAAAATTATTATTATGTAAAAAAACATGCAGGATTTTTATCCAATGAAGATGGCAGAAGTGAAGGTACTTATACTAAATTTTCAAGTTTAGATGATAAAATTGACGGACAACATTACTTCACTATGTTTATTAAATTTGGTCAAGGTAGGTCAATGAATGATGCATGTCGTGATATAAGAGATGGTTTTATAGACAGGGAAGAAGCAATTTTACTAATGAAGAAATATGATGGTGAATTTCCAAAAAAATATTTTAAAGAATTTCTTAAATATATAAATATTTCAGAAGAAAAATATTGGGATATAATTGATAGCGCAAGACCACCTCATCTTTGGGAGAAAAAAAATGGAAAATGGCACTTAAAACAGGCAATATGGATGCAAAATTAAGACCACCAGTAAGAGTTCTTGCAAGATTAGATACCAAATCAGATAAAGTAATTAAAGGAATACATTTAGAGGGTTGGAGAATTGTTGGGGACGCTGAGAGTTTGTGTAAAAAATATTATGATCAAAAAGCTGATGAAATAATATTGATAGATGCAGTAGCAAGTTTGTATAATAGAGGAAAATTAATTCAAATCATAAAAAAATCAGCAGAAAATTTGTTTATACCACTTACAGCAGGTGGAGGAGTTAAAAGTATTTGGGATGCAGAGGAGCTGTTTAAATCTGGAGCAGACAAAGTAACAATTAATTCAGCGATAGTTACCAATCCTAATTTAATTAGTGAAATCTCAAAAAATTTTGGATCTCAGTCGTTAGTAGTTTCTATACAGGCAAAGAAAGAAAATGACAAATGGAACGTTTTTTATGATTCTGCAAGAGAAAAAACAGATAAAAATATTTTAGATTGGATTAAAATATGTCAAGATTTAGGTGCAGGTGAATTTCTTATAACTTCGATCGACAAAGAAGGGACGGAAGAAGGTTTTGACCTTCAATTAATGGAAGCTGTTTCAGAGAAATCTAACATCCCAATTATTGCAAGTGGTGGATTTGGTAAGTTATCCGATTTAAAAAATATTTTTGAATTTAAGAATGTTACTGGAGTAGCCATTGCTAACATGCTGCACAAAAATACTTTCACTGTCAGTGACATAAAAAAATATCTTTTAGAAAATAAGATAAATACAAGAAATTAGATTATGAAAGTTACTATATTAGATTATAAAATTGGGAACTATTTCAGTCTGATTAATGCATTAAAAAATTGTGATGTAAATTTTTTAGTTTCAAATGATATTATGGAAATTAAAAAAAGTGACGTTCTAATATTACCTGGGGTTGGAGCCTTTAAATCTGGCATGGATAATTTAAAAAAATTAAACCTTATAGATAGCATAAAAGAACACGCTGAGAAGAAGAAGAAAATTTTAGGAATATGCCTTGGTATGCAATTATTACTAAATAAATCTGAGGAATTTGGAAATGAAAATGGATTAGGGTTAATAGATGGAAGTGTTAAAAAATTACCCTCAAATAACAGTTTGGGTCAAAAAAATATGATACCCAATATGTCATGGAATATGATTGAAAAAAATAATTTTTCAGAAAATAAAAAATTTTTAGAAAATATAAATGATAATAATTATTATTATTTTGTGCATTCATTCTATGCAGAATTATCTAATCAAAAAAATATCACTGCATTTTCAAACTTTTATGACTTTAAATTTGCCGCTATAATAAATAAAGATAATATTTTTGGAACTCAATTTCATTTAGAGAAAAGTGGTATTGAGGGTATTAAGCTTTTAAAAGAATTTTTTTTAATTTAATCTTTTGATAAATAGAATAATTAATAAAGTTACCTATAGCTTATGGATATTTTAAGAATAAAAAATTCTATTTTTTTAAAACAACAATTGTCCTTGAATTTATAAATTTATTAGAGATTTTTTTGTCAATAATCGAATAACTACGACTTTCTAAAATTTTAAAATTTCCATTTGATATTTTTGATATTTCATTTTGAGAATAATATTTTGATATTGTTTCATCAGGAAAATAATTATTAAATATATTTATAAAAAAATAATAAAACTTATAAATTTTATTTGGACTAATAATAATAATAATGCCATCTTTTTTTAATACTCTTTTAAATTCTCTAAATAATATCTCTATTTCATAAATATGCGAAATAACATGGCTTAAAACAATACATTCAAAATAGTTATCTGAAAATGGTAATCTATTCTTTTTAAGAAAAAAGAAATTTTTACTAAAAATTTTTGTATTTTTTTTTAAAAGTTCACTATTATTATCAACTCCAAAATATTTAAATTTTTTATTTAATTTTGTTGAAAAAAAACAATCATTACATCCATAATCTAAAATAATTTTTTTTTTATATTTTTTAATATTTTTCAAAATATATTCTTGTTCGACAAGCTGATTGCTATGTTTGTTAAAATAATTGGTTCTATTTAAATAATTTTTTACTTTTTTTGGTTTGAATTTAAAAAAAATTTTTAAAAAGTCTGTAATAATTTTTTTTTGTCGCATAGTTGAATAAATAATAATATAAAAATGAATTAAATGTAATAAATCTAATGATTATTAATAAAAAAATTAACAATATTTTTTCTGATAACATTTTTAAATCAGAATAAATTTATAAAATAGGTATTTAATTGATTTTATTTTCAAAACCGTCAGTTACTAAAAAAGAACTTAAATTAGTAAATAAAGTTCTCAAGAAAAAGATTCTAACAGATGGGTTTTTTCAAAATCAAGCTGAACTTCTCATAAAAAAAAAAATTAATTCAAACTTTATAGCCTTAACTCAAAGTTGCACTGATGCTTTAGAGATGGCAGCAAATTTAATTCGTCTAAAACCAAATGATGAAGTTATTATGCCATCCTATACATTTACTTCAACTGCTAATGCGGTTGTATTAAAAGGAGCAAAGCCTATTTTTGTTGATATAAAACCTGAAACTTTACAAATAGACGATGAAAAAATAGAAAAATTAATAACTAAAAAAACTAAAGCAATTTTTATAGTCCACTATGGGGGCAATTGTGTTGATTTAAGAAAAATACTTCTATTAAAAAAAAAATATAATTTATTTGTTGTTGAAGATACCGCTCATTCTTTTTTGGCCTCAATAAATAAAAGATTTGCTGGTACCATTGGTGATATCGGTGTTTTTAGTTTTCATGAAACAAAAAATTTAACTGGTGGACAAGGGGGAGCAATCTCAATTAATAATAAAAGATTATTAAAAAGAGCTAATTTTTTATTGGACAAAGGCACAGACAGAATTAATTTTTTAAACAACTACAAAAAACAGTTTATTTCAGAAAAAAAAACAAATAAAAATAAATTTTATTCCTGGGTTGATATAGGATCAGAATATCGTGCAAGTGAATTATCCTCAGCACTTATTTATAGTCAGCTAACAAGATCTAATGAAATTATCAGAAAAAGAAAATTTATATGGGATAAATATTACAAATTTTTTAAAAAATTAAATCATACTAATATTGAATTATTACATCATGACAAAAAAATACAACATGCATATCATCTTTTTTGCTTTAAATTAAATAATAAAAATTTAATTTTTAATTTAAGGTCATATCTACAAAGTAATAAAATTCCAGCTACTTTTCATTATGTACCACTGCATTCATCGAAATTTGGAAAAAAATTCCCTCATGGTGATATGAGTGTAACAAATAATATTTGGAATAGAATTATTAGACTTCCACTTTATCCTGATTTAACAAAGAAAGAATTTTCAAAAATTACTCATCATATTAGGTTATTTTTTAACAAAATAAGTTAGATCAACTAATTAAATTTTATTTTAATCTAAATCTAAAAGACTAGCTTGGTTTAATTGAGTGGATAAAATTTAAATATTATAATATTCACGGTACCATTTTACAAAGTCTGCAATACCATCTTTAAAATTTGTTTTTGGAGAAAAGCCTGTCAGATTTTTTAAAAGAGAATTATCTGCCCATGTAGCTGGTACATCACCCTTTTGCATTTGCATATAATTGCGAATTGCTTTTTTATTTAAGACTTCCTCTATTGTATTTATAAAATCAAGCAATTTCACTTTATTTGCATTACCTATGTTTACTACTCTAAAAGGAGCTACTGGAGAAATGCTATCATTTTTTATTACATCTTTTTTTTCAGAAGATTTTGGAATACTATTTATCAATAATTTTATACCTTCAACTAAATCATCTATATATGTAAAATCACGATGCATCTCTCCTTGGTTGTAAATATCAATAGGTTTATCTTTAAGTATTGCATCAACAAATTTAAATAATGCCATATCAGGTCTTCCCCAAGGACCATAAACTGTAAAAAAACGAAACATCGTAGTTGGGATTTTCCATAAATATGCATAGGAGTGAGCCATATTTTCATTAGCTTTTTTTGTAGCAGCATAAATAGTAAGCTGAGTTTCAGTCTTTTCAATTTCGGTAAAAGGCATTTCGGAATTAGCGCCATACACTGATGATGTTGAGGCCATTAAAAGATGTTTAACATTTTGTTTCTTTGCGGTTTCCATCACATTAAAAGTGCCAATGATATTTGAATTGATATAGGCTCGAGGGTTTTCTAAACTATAGCGAACCCCAGCTTGAGCAGCAAGATGAATTATTACATCTGGCTGAAACTCATTTGCCACTGCATCAAGTTTTTCGTTATCTTCAAGCATCGCTTTTGTAAAAGTAAAATTAGAATTTTTTTGTAAAATTTTTTGCCTAGCATTTTTTATTCTTACATCATAATAATCAGTAACTGCATCGAAACCATGTACTTTAAAGCCATCATTTAATAATAGCTTTGCTAAATGAAAACCAATAAAACCAGCTGTTCCTGTTATTAAAATATTCTTCATAATAATATTACTTAGTTAAAAAATTTCTTTTTATCATTTTAACAATAAAATCTGGTAATATTTTTTTTATATTACTTCTTGTTTTTCCCCAAAATTCTTTAAATAATACTACCTTTCCAATCATGTAATCCAATAACTTTATACGTAAAGGTTTATAAAACTTACCTTCATCTATTTGTTTCACTATTTTAGACTCTATATTTTTATAATTTTCTGTTGAAGACAAAAAAGATAGATTATTTTTTTTTTGTAATATGTAGTACAAAAGATCTAATACACTGTGTCTGTAAGTATTGGTGGTATAATAATATAAAAAATGTGAAGATAACCTTAAATCTAAATTATCTAAAAACCAACAATCATTATCTAAATTAAATATTGATATTAACTGATTTTTTAAGAAATTAGATTGTTCTACTTCGGAATGTAAATTTGAAATTTTTTCATGACTATCTTGTTTATACTCTGAGTCAACATAATCTATAGCTTTTATTAATAAATTACTTAACTCATTTTGATCTTCAGTAACAAAAAAAAACGGCTCTTGTCTTACATCTTTAGGAACCATTCGTGTTAAATCTCTGAATCCAATAACTGGCAATCCCGAAGCTAAAGAATATCCCACCACTCTTCCATGTGGTTCATCAAGATGAGTATTTAGTGATACTTTTGAGGAATTATAAAAATGAGCTAGGAGCTTTTTACTTAAAGGAAATGGTAAGTCGTAGTCTAGTGTTACCAACTCAAATTTCTCTCTCTCTTTTTCTGTAAAATAATTATTATAAAAATTTCTTACTTCTTTTAACTTTTGAGGCTGAACTGAAATAAGAAGAATACCACTAAGATTTTTTTTGTTTTTAAATGCTGATTTAATAACTTTAAAAAAACCTGGTATATTTTTTCTAGGCTCATATCTTGAAACATGAAAAAAATCCCACTTCTTTTGTTTTTGCATTTTAAAGTAAGAAGGTGACATTCTAACACAACTTGTGTCTATTATTGGTGTAATTAGTTCTTTATTATTAGGTTTAAAGGCAAAAAAATTGGATATTACAACATCAAAAACTTCTGTTGCTTGAAAATTCAAATCTTCCCAATTTGGATGATAACAAATAATCCAATTATCTTTTATTAGTTTAATTAAGTTTTGAGTATGATTTATTTTGTAAATTTGACTGAAATACTCAATGCTTGTAAAAGAAATTACCCCTTTACTATTTTTATTTGGTAACTTTAGAATACAAGCCAATGTGTTATTTTTTAATTTATAATTATTATCTTAAAAAAATATAACGCAATAAATTTAATGTACAATAAAAATTAAAAAAAATTCTGCTTATCAAATAAATTTTTTAAATGTAACTCATAACAGCAACGGTCCTTTGATATCCTCTTGTCTGTGGAAAGCCTCTATGACTACCCTTTTGATCTGAAATTACTAAGGCCCCTTTTTTTGCTAATGCTGGTATAATATTTTGAAGTAAAACAAATGGTGTTTCTGTGCTATTTGGAAGTGAAGAGGAAATCTGTTTATTTATTTTTTGTAAAGCTATATCAAGATGACTTTTTTTTACATAAGTGTAAGGGCCATATTTTAGATCAAGACAATCTTCCAAATAAACGAAGCCTTTAAGCTGTTTTTGATTGCCATCAACATGAAACCCTCGAGTATTTGTAACTCCATTATTAATATAAAGATTAAGATTTTTTGTTTTAAGATAATTGTTATCCTCATTAATTGCTTCTTTTATAAATTTATCATCGAGATATGGTCTCAATATATTTCCAATGGATGGGTACCATTTATCAACATTAAAAATATCTATCATTCCTTTGTCTTGGCCTTGACGAACATTGGCAACAGCTTTGCTATAGTCAGTAAGTTCATTATGTTGCTTAATTTTAAAATTTTCTTGCTGATATAAAATATCTTTTTTTTCTTCAAAAGATTTTTCACTTGATACAAACACAGATATTTTTTCTTTTATTATTTTCAAATCTTTTGAAATTTTATCTATTGAGTCGTGAGGAATATAATCGGGAACAATAACAATGCCTTTATCAAAAAGAATTTGTTTTATTTTTTTAACACCTTGATTAATATTGCATGTTACTTCTTTAACTCTTTCATTAATTTCATCTGAGTTAAGTTTTTTTAAATATTCAATTATATTATCGTTTGCGTAATTTATCTCTTTTAATGTTAGATCTTCATCTCTCTTTTTTTTTAAGAAAATATCAAGTCCTAGAAAAGAAAATTTCACTTTATTGATTCCTCTGTTCTTTAAAGATATCAGTCTCCAAACTTTTAAGTCGCCATACTTTTTTATAGATTGATTGTTCCTCTTGATTAAAAAATTGGTCTAATGGTTCGTTATTTAAAATATTATCAATTATAATGCATGTAAGTTGACCCTCATAATTTTGCCAATGTGTATTATAAGTTTCACTGTAGTTTTTAATAGCTTGATGTCTTTTTGAAGAATTAAACTTGTTTTGAATTGAAGATCTTAAATGATTTAAAGAAAATTTTTTTTTAAGTCTCATTGATATGCCATTTTTAACATAGCCATAATAGTCTGGTTGTACTAAATTATCACTAAATTCATAATAGAAAGTCGGCAAGCCTGCAATAGCTGCTTCAAGATGAATGCTGGACTCACCTGATATAATCACATTAATGTTCGCAAAGTAATCAGAAATTAACTGCTCTCTAGGATCTGACCAACTAATCAAGTGCTTTTCCTTAATATAATCCTTAATCTTTGCAATATAAAATGGATCTTGAGCTGGATGTGTTCGTACTATGCATTTAGTTTTATTATTATTGATAAAATTTAATAATTCCTGAACATAATTAAAATTATCATCTTCACCTACAGCAACGCCGATATTCAATTCACTCAAATCTATATTTTTATTTTCTTTTATAACTAATTTTTTTTGACCACTAAGTATTGTTTCGCAATTTTTTATATTATTTTTAATACGTAAATTATCTTCTGTTTGATTTTTATGACAATTTAAATAGATTTGATGAGCAACTTTACCATCTAAAAGTGCGTAATTAAATTCTAAAGGTGGAAAAATTTCACTAACTGATGCATGTTGTAAATAAATTGTTTTTATACCCAATATCTCAGCTGAAAGTCGTAAACTGCGATTACTAACAGAATGATCATTGGCAATTATCACTATTTTTGGTTTTATTTTTTTAAGCAAATCTATAAAATACGGTATTAATACATAAGACATACAACTTTGATTAAATCTAATTGAAATTTTATTTTTCTGATTTTTTTTTTTAATTTTCATATAAATTGTTAATAT
>Ga0213868_10003658_pt1 | contig 14273 bp, 9 predicted proteins | sample PICome_9_FD_160087 | JGI IMG/M metagenome (GOLD analysis project Ga0213868, IMG submission 160087) | Coastal seawater microbial communities near Pivers Island, North Carolina, United States - PICO127 | ecosystem: Environmental > Aquatic > Marine > Coastal | place: USA: North Carolina | collected...
AACGGGAACCGGAAACCGGAAACCGGAACCGTCAACCGTCGGCCGTCGGAACTCCTTTCGTGTCTTCGAGGAAATCTTTTTTTCGATTCACTAGTACTAACCTATACCTCTTAGTTTCCAATTTAAATGTGTTTGACATTGAGACAACGGACAACGGTCAAATGAATAAGAATTTTAAAAATAGACCTGATTGGACTCCAACCATCCACCATATCCATTCTATATTCATTGATCTATATTCATCCATTACTATAGTCTAATACATTTAGAATCCAATGGATCTAACTACAAATCCAACTCAATATTCATTCCCTTTGCTCAAGAATGATGAAATCATTCAATGTCTTGGTGAAGTTGGAATTGAGATTAATATTAATGAATTGACGGAACCGAACAAACACAAGGACCGAGTCAAATCCACCTTTACTTCTCTTGTAAGTTTGACTTTTTCATCACTCTATTTCATGCATTTCTTTCCATCTTTGGATTCTCAATCGATCGATTGATTGATTCCTTCAGAACCATCTCTCATCATGTTTTCTCTTCCTTACATTCATTCAAAGCTTCAATTGACATCAGGCCAACCGCATGTAGACAATGAGGAATCGAAGCACCACACATTCTCACCCTCATTATCCTCAAAACTCTCATCCATGGATTATCCTGAATTGCACGAAGAATCCTTACAAAACCTTAAATTCCTAAAGTCAACTATGCGACTCATGCACATTTGCGGAGTGCATGATTTTGGATTCCTTGACTTGACATCACCGTCTTACAAACGATTCCGACGTCAACTTTCAGCCGTCATTAACTTTATCAAATTCCGTGAAGAAAGACTTGGACTGTATGCGGAATTGCAAGATGGGAGAGAAGAACTTTACGCAGGACTCATGGAGGTGGAGCAAGAACGTAAAATGCTCCAAGAGCAATTGGAGGCGACGAAGCAAAAGGCTGATCAAAGGTGGAAAGAGGCTCAAATGTGTCATAATGATGAAGAAGAATTGGAATCTGAAATTGCACAGCAGAATAAGGTGCAAAGAGCCATCCGACATGAATCGAGTGAGTTGAAAAAGAAAGCAAATGTTTTGAAGGATCAGATTGATATGGCAGAGTTGGGATTGCAGGAATTGGAGGCTGAAGAGAAGAAATTGCAGAGTCAAGTTGTTCAACCACCTGAGGAGCTCAAGAGAATAATGAAGGATATTGAAGTCACTTTGAAACAAGAAAAAAATCGTTGTAAGGAGGCTGAGGAGGAAGCAAGAGTTGCTGGCGTGAGAATGACAAATGTTTTTAATGCCAAGAAAGATTTAGTTAATGCCATAGAGTTGGTGGACAAGCTCGGAAGAGAAATGAAGAAGTATCATGAAGCCGAAGGAGAGCATGAAGAAGTAGAACGTGCTTTGGCAAGTAGTCAAAATGAAATGACACGGCTCGAAGATCTCAATAGAAACCAAAAGAATGAGCTTCAGGATAAATTATCTCAGATTGAAGCAAGCAAAGTCGATTCGAAGAAGAGATTGGAAGAATTGCAATCCTTTATTCAAGACACCAACTCTGAGCTTCAATCGTTGGAAAAGGAAGGCCGTGATGCAAAGGAGAGAATCGAACAGGAAGAGCTTGAAATGAATATCATCAAGAATCGTATCAAAGAAGACAACATGAAAACGGAACAAGAAATTACTGATATCGTTGAAATGATGCATGTCGTAGAAGCCAAATTCATAGAGCAGGCTGACAGGTTTAATTCTGAACTTTGTGCTCATTAAGTAAGTCTAAATAGGGGAATTGTGTAACATTTTTGGATACATCTTCGTCACTTGATAATAAGTAGAGTTAGTAGTACTATCATATTTTATGTTACATGTTGTTTTGTAGAAGCAACAGACTTCTCCCATTCTTTCATGACACTTTTGAACAGCTTCATTGTTGCTTGTGCATCTTCGATCGAAGTATGTTCTTGGCCATCTTTTTGAATATCGAGACCCAAATGTTCTTTTACTAAATCTCGCAATTTTCTTGGTCGAAGTTTTCCTCCGTTCCTTCCGCTTGCACGCATAAATGGTTTATATCTCGCTGTATCACGTATCGAATGTTTGGGATGGGTTAACATGAGTGCAGCAAAATCATTCTTTAGAGAATGACCTACTAAAATTTTATCTTTCAATATTTGAGCGACTTTTTTCCTACATTCATGGAGTTCCATCGCTTTCTCATTCGTACTTCGAATATCACTTGCTCGAACTCCAGAAACAAATGTCCTAAAGTCTGTCACACGATCAGGAACTTGTACAAATGTATCAAGGATAACTTCACCATTCCATCCAGTGATTGAGACTCTAGCTAATGCAGATTGTTTCCCATCTGCACCTATACCCACCATCTCACAATCAAGTGCAACGTGTTTATTCTTCACATCTTCTGGGATAGAATCTTCATATTCTTGAACTTTCTTTCGCTCTTGTTCAGCCTTTTTAGCAGCCTCTGCTTCAGCAATTAATTGATTGATGCTTGGAAACGACTTTTTCCGCTTTTTTGGTCTGTCGTCAGTAACTAGCTTTTCTCCATCATCATCACCATCTGTTTTCTCCTGACCAGCATGTAAGAGATTTCCAAATTCATCAAAAAACTGAACCTGATCCTCATCCTTTCCCTCCGACCTTGCTTTTCTTCTTGCTTCTTTTCGCAATTTCTTCGCGTCCTTGGTTGAAAGAAATGTTGGAATTGTTACTCTCATCACACTATCAGTGTTATCTTCATTTACAAGTTTACGTTTCTTCGTTTGAGATTCACCATCCGTTTCGCTTTCACGTTTTTTCTTTCTACGAGAACGCATTTCTGCTTTAGCCTTTTTAGATATCCACGGCATACCTTATGATCACTGAGGGTAAAAGAACTAGAATGAGTCTGGAACAAATCAAATCAAATCAACTCTATTTTTATGTGTTCACTTTATTTTGACTGGTTGTGGTTCGCAAAAAATACCAACTGAAAAGGGTTCACACTCGCCTGAGGTCACAACTTTCGTCTCACTTTTTCAATCCTACAGTACACAGTACACAGTACACAGGAGAGAGGACACACTTGTACACTTGTCCATCGCATCAATTAGGCATCAGTGTGTACTTAGTAGACAGACGAAAATCTCTGATATCGCTCCAATTCTATCGATTTTAAGATTATGATCCAAAGCAAAAAATTGGAAGCACTGATTCTTTGGTTCCTGATCTGCCTTATTATGTCCATTTGTTCAGTTGCTTTAAACGTGCACCGTACATCCATGAATGGAGCAAATATGAAGGTTCTATATAAAATATCAGAGAAAAGTTGGCGCAAAGCTGCAGCCTCTCATTCGGCCAAAATTAAATATATTTTATCACCTGGCTTAACGTCTTTCGATCATCCATTGAATACTGGTATAGCGAAACGGAGACATTACATTGACGATTGGACGGGGTTGGATCCTCTAAATCCTATCTTTAACTTTTTAATTGAATATTATGGCATTAAAGGGAGCAAAGGAACAAGAAGACTCGCAAGGTGGTCCCCAGATCCTTCAATAATGATTTCAGGTGGACACACCCATGATCACAAGCTTCCAATAGAAATAATACAAAAATCCCAAGATGACCTTATATTTCATTCCGCTATGAAAGCCACCAATGGAATCGGGGGGATATTTCTAGAAAATGCAAACGCGGAAGATTTAGGTGGTACGCTTCATCTCAGGGGGGCAATACCAGTTCCATCTATTGACAATCCGGACAAACTTCATGGAATCATTTACAATTCTGCAATCTTTTACAATCGTCACATGTTGGTTGAAACAGAAGAAGATAGATTACAATTATTAAAAACAATGGCACCATTTCAATGGTATAAGTCTATTATGGAGACAACTCTTAACTCAGATCCAATCATGCATTGTCATGGCCTTCACGAGTGGGCTATGCAATATCATCCTGAGGGTGCAGATCCTCCACCATCTGCATCGTATCAAGCATCGTTGAAATTACGTGTATCACGAGAAGTTATCAACAAAACAGTAGAACGTAAAGGAATCAGCTGCACCCATGTAGATGCGCTACGTTTCTTTGCTCCGGCTGCAGCACCCCTGAATCATCATGGATCTTCATTGGAGCGCATTGATCAATTAAGATTGGAGCAAAAGGCATGTGTCCATGCTCATATGGATCTCTTGAAGATTGCATTGAAGATACAACCATTCCTCTCGTCTGAACTTTTGGTAGAAGTGTTAAGAATTGCAATCAAAGCGAGAAAGTTGGACGTCGAAGCTAGTCCCTACGATGCTACCATGTATGGGGCAGGTGTAGTTCCAGTTGAAACAAAAGAAGGGAGAAAGCTTTATAGAGAACAACAAAGAGCACTAATGGTTGAAGCTGAAGCTATTCGCATTCGACTCTTGCAAGCTTATACAACATTTCTTAGTATTTCGTTTGATGAAGATTTAATTTCCCATTCATCAATGGAAAAGAAACCTAAAGAAGTCATGAAGAAGGGGATGATCTTTGATCGCGATGATATCAAGGTTATGAATTTTGATGGAACATTGCACGCTACAGCAGAACCAGGATCTCTTCCATGGAGACATAATATTAAAAATAACAATAATAAATAAGTTTTAAGATTGATTGATGAATAAAATGTATCTGAGTTCAAAATGTGTTCAAGTTCCCTTCTTGACGTGGACAACACCCTAAGTAATTTTGCACGAAAATGACACTTGATCACCGTTCACCGTCACCATTCATCACCACTCATCACTCATTACTTGAGACACTGAGTGATCCTTGTGTCAATATGTTATCCAAGACCTACAGAATAAGTAAAACAAAAAGCATTGATCTACTGAAACATGCTACTGTCTGTATAAGGACTTCTGACCAATTTAAAAACGTCCAAGTCAAACACTTTTCAGACAGTCTAATAGGATATAACCCTATGGCTAATAGGACCGAAATTGATAAGAATCTCAAAAAGGTGGATCCAGTCAAAGGTATCAGTCCGATCGGGGTAGATTCTAATACAGAGGGTGGAGGAGTTTGGGCTCAGACCAATGCAAAGCGCGAAAAACTAGGCGAACTTCGCCTCGAGTTGAATCGCGAAAAAGGTGAACTTACATTGGACGATGCAGCGACCCTCGAAGAAAGGAAAGATTTGTTCCTAGTCGATGGCATAATTGCTGTTAGTAGTATTGTAGATGGATCGCATATCGAAAACGCGGATGGCTTTGAGGGGTCAAATTTGTATTTACCGTTTCTTCAATCATTTGAATCGTCGATGGACGATTATACTAAGTCCTTCTTGGAGGGAAAGGATGAAGAAATGACTTCCATAGAAATAAATCGTGATCAGTTTGATACTTACTCGAAATATCTGCTGGAAGAACTTGATTCGCATGATCTCAGAAAGAAACAATCACTCATCAATCTTCGAAACACTTTACTTTTCAGACCACCAAATGACGAATATGATACTTTACCGTCTAATCTTCTATCACAACTTGTAGCAGATTCTTCCATGAATGAATGCCAAGAGATATTTCGAGTCTTGTTGCTGAAGGCATGTTTAAATCACTTATCGGCAGAGTGGGGAAATCTGTTAAAAATTAGTGAAAGAGATGTAGATCGAGCAGCAACTACAGGAATTACGATTGAACAGCCGACGACCATATCTATCACTAAACTTCTCGCAGTTATATCTAGTTTTGGTTATGGTTCATGTTCAGACCGCGTTAGGGCCTTATGGAACCTTTTTGATAAAGATGAAGATGGACTTCTCGATCAAGCAGAGATGGACGCGGTCGCACTAATGAGCGTGAAACCAGTTGAAGCTGCATTTCTCGAGTTTGTGAAGCTTTCTATAGAAAGCGGTCCACTACGGGGAAATATAACACATGACAAACTTCGGGAGAGTGATATTTCAAAAGAAAAAGGAGGATGGTTTCAACGAAGAACGATGGCTAAAGCAGAGGCAAAAGCAAAAAAAAACTTTTTAAAGTTCACAGAACAAACAATTAAGCGTCATTTTGATGCTGATGTTGAAATGCCACATAGATTACGATGCACGTATGCATGGGCAGAAAAGAAGCACCAAGACGGAAAGGTTCAAAGTGTAACAGTGTCGGACGAAGGCCGTGACGGTAAACAAAGATATGTTGAACTTGATCCAAAAATATCTTACGATGAATTTCGGGATCAACAAAAAGATCACTTCAATCATTTAGATAGAGTTGCTGAAGAATTATCAGTAGGGTTAAAACAAGAACTCTGGATTTCACAAGGAAAAGGACGGCAAAGGACGACATTGAAAAAAGAATCCGCTGCTTTTCTGAGTGTAGTCGCCGCAATCGACTTTGCCATTTATCTCAACTAACGCCTAAAATGTATACAATATGCAGTAGTGTTCATGATGTTTGCTCGTTTGTCGTATTGTTTTAATTGATTTGGTATCTATCTACTATCTACTTCGAGAAAAAATGTCAAAAGTAAGTACTCTATGTACTCATTACCCGATAGTGTAACACCGAACACGACCTCGAACCTCGAAGTAACATGCAACAGATGCAACATCGCACAAAATCAATCAAAGCAGTAGCAACAGAAGCAACATGGAAGTTACCGTGGAAGAAGTGGAAGGATCAAACCAAACAACATCGATCCCAGCTGCATACGAAAAAACATGCCTTCATGAAAAATCAGACCAGGATTCAATTCTATTACTGGCAAATCAAGTATTCCGTAACTTGTCAAAAAAGCAACAAAAAGATGTATGGTCTCCAACGCCTGTTCAACTGGCGTGCTGGCCTATATTGAAGAAATCAACTTGTAATCTAGTCACTATAGCACCTACTGGTAGTGGTAAGACTTTAGGTTACGTCATACCAATGATCGATTCTTGCATGACCAACACAGAAGAAATGCAAAGTCGTTCCAGTGTTCATAGTCTAGTAATTGTACCTACGAGAGAGCTAGCGATACAGGTCTCGAAGACAATGAAACTTGTATCCAAGATTGCTAATAAATTAAGGAAAGACAACAATATGAAAATCAGCGCCTTGGCTATTTACGGTGGCATTGATAGAAAGGAGCAAATAGACTCCTTGCTTCATACTACTGAAACTGTATTGACGAGGTTTGTACTGGCTGTGACACCAATGCGCCTGATTGATTTACTTAAGATTGAAGAAGAATCAGACTTAGATTCAGAAAGTGAAGCTATTAGAGGTCTATTTGAATTTACTCAAATGATTGTTTTTGACGAGGCAGATAGGTGTGCGATTGCATCAGATATATCGAAACAATGTGATAATATATTGAACTTTATCATCAAAAAGAGCAAACACTTGACAAAAAGGTGCTTTTTTTCAGCTACATTACCACAGAAATCTCTAATAAAGTGTCATGAATGGATAGTAAGACCGAGGGCGACCATAAAAGTTGATACTGTTACGGTTGGGATAGAGAAGGAGGAGGATTCTACTGTAAATGAACTTGCTTCAGAAGAATCCGACGTGAAAAAAAGTCAAGATATTCGTGGAAGTTTGGATTTGTCTCTAATTCCAAAGCATATAACTCAAATTGTTCATGTATGCGCAAACCATAAGAAACCCAAGAAGCTACTTCACACGATTCACAAAATTAGACAGAACGAAAAAAGTGAACCAAATAGACGTCGAAAAGGCTTGATTATCGTTTTCTTTGGGCGTATCAAAACCCTGGAGTACATCTTTCAACTTTGCAAAAAAGAAAATTTACCCTGTGTGCCATTTCATAGTAAAATGAGTCAAGAAAAACGTGAAATGCAGCTAAACTTATTTCGATGCGGTAAAATGCCTATCTTAATGGCAACTGACATTGCTGCAAGAGGTATTCATTGCAATAATGTTGAATATATCATAAATTACGATTTTCCAGGGAGCTTAGAGCAGTACGTTCACCGATGTGGGAGATCGGGAAGAAACCAAGTAAGTGATGATTCAAGTACAAAAGAAACTTTCATCAAATCTACGGTCTACAGTTTCTTTCATCGTGAACTCGCTCCACTTGCAAAATCTTTGATAGATTTACTTCGTTCCACTGGGGCATGGATTGATCCAAATCTTATCGAATTGATTCCGAAAGATTCAAAAAGTAAAGAACATGAAGATACTAATGAATCCCGACGAAAACGGAGAAAGAAAAACAAGGAAGCAATAGAAAATGCGACTAGCGATCAAAGTGAAAATTCTGATGTAGATGAGTTTGAAAGTTTAGGCCCTAATCAAATTGTGCTACAAAGAGCTTCACATGTAGCCGTCGACAGTTCGGATGAAGAATAGAGGAGAGTTAATCATTCATAGCTTAATTTCATGAACTTGAGGACGATAAGATGAGAAGCAACAGGACGAGGAATAAGAAATGATTTTTTCTTGAATTCTAAGAGATGTAAATAACTCCTCAATCTCTTCAATTTCTCTTTCTGTATGATAGTTATTTTTTTTGGATCCTACTTAATTGTCAAATCTGTGCTTTGTTCATCATCTTGACGTTCAAAAGTGATACTTTTTGGAGTTCTCAAAAAAGGAGCAACATAGTACTTCCGGTTTTCTTTCTGCCTTCTCTACAGACTACAGAAAGACTTATCTACCATTCATTTGTAAAGCAACAAGTTATTTCCATTTTGCATCTTTAGCTAGAAACCGCATACGATATGCTGAGTATCACTGAGTTTATTGAGAAGCTCAAGATCGAAAACAACCAATGCCAAGACATGCGAAATTTCGTTAAATGTATTCCTAAGGTTGAGCTTCACGTTCATTTAAATGGTTGCATACGAGAACAAACACTAATCGAACTGGCGCAAGAAAGGAATGTTCAGCTGTCTCATTTGCTAAGTGAAATCCATGAGTTGCAACATGAAGTGCCAACTATTAATAATAAGAGAAGATCTCTTCTTGAATGTTTTGAGATATTTGGTGAAATTGCAATGTGTGTGACGGATCTCCCGGCACTGCGACGAATAACTAGAGAAGCTTTGGAAGATTTTGCTAATTCCGATGTGGCATATGTGGAACTCAGGTCCACACCAAAAGTATTAAATGTTGATGATAGACTGCCAGACGGAAGGAAAGCAACGAAACTGATGTATGTCGATACCATTATTGAAGAAATGATAAACTTTGAAAACAAAGAAAAGCATCGATATGATCGAAATCGGATACCATTGACACCTAGATTTATAGTTTCTATCAACCGTTCAGAATCTATCGACGATGCCATGGAGCATGCAAAATTAGCTGTTGACTATAAAATTGAAGGGAATAGATATGTGGTAGGATTGGAATTAAGTGGTGACCCCCACAAAAATCTATTTCAAAATTTTGAACCAGCTTTCAAGTTGGCAAAAGATAATGGCTTGTGTACATCAATTCACTGCGGTGAAATACATTGCGAACAAGAGAATATCACTAGTTTTCCCTATGAAGACACCATCCGTATCTTGGACTTTACTCCTGATAGATTGGGACATGCTCTACTCCTTTCCGAATCCATGTTTCAAAATCTTGAATCTAGGCATATAAAGATACCGATTGAATGCTGCCCAACTTCGAATGTTATGACGCTTGAACTTGCAAAGCATGTTGAGGGCGACTTGGTCCATGGTTTGAGGCGCCACCCCCGTTTAAGCCAATGGATTTCAAACGAATATCCAATATCTATATCTACGGATGATCCAGGAATTTTCAACACTGACCCGATAACTGAACTAACGTTGTTAGTTGAAGCATTCCAAGTGAACGAACCATGGCCTTTGATTAGAATCGTGCTTGACTCTATTTCGCACTCATTTGAGTCCAAAGAATTCAAAGTTCTCTTACTGGAAGCATTTCAACAAAAGATTAAGTCTATTCTTCAGTCAGAAAGCTCTAATTTGTAATCTTATAATGATTTTTACGACAACTCTCTCTAGGGTACGGATGTTACTTTCATTGTGCCAAGAACTTCGCCATCTTCATCTTCCATGCCGACAATCACAACATCATCGCCACTTTTGATAATTCCCATTTCATGAACACGCTTGATAGCCATTGCTGGTCTCTTATGGAAGGATACTCCAGCAAGTGCACCGACGACAGGATGGATTCCTCTATGAAGTATCAATTGGCGAGCCATTTTCGAACTTGGAACAAAAGTTACGATAGGAACAGACGGCCTATATGCGGATACAAACTGGGGAAGCTTCGAGCCAGCCTTGCCAAGAACAATGATCGCTGCTGCATTTCGCTTTTGAGCAGCAGCGACGGATGCTTTTGCAATCGATGATTCAATGCACCCATCACCAACAGTATTTGCGAACTGTTTACCTCCGTAACTAACATTAACTAAATCAGGTCTGGCATGTTGAAACTGTTCAGCACTGGCAATAATCTCGTTCATCATTTTAATAGTTTCGACGGGATACTTTCCCTTTGCTGTCTCTCCACTGGTCATGACAGCATCAGCACCATCGTATACTGCATTAGTAACATCAGATACTTCCGCACGTGTAGGTCTTGGATTTTTCGCCATGGATTCAAGCATTTGTGTAGCCACAATAACAGGTTTTCCGACAGCATTACAAGACGCTACCATTACCTTTTGCGCATTCGTTACTTGATGGATTGGAATCTCAACACCCAAATCTCCTCTTGCAACCATGATTCCGTCTGATTCCCTTAAAATTTCATCAAAATTTTTCATCGCCGTTGCGCTTTCAATCTTTGAAATGATAAGTGGAAGAGGATAGGTTGGGTCTAACCCAAGTTCTTCCGCACACTGTTTCATATATTGTCGGATTTGAATGACGTGATCAGCAGATTGAATGAAGCTAGCTGCTACATAATCTACATCTTTTGTGATTCCGTATTTGATATCAACCTTATCCTTGGCTGACATAGCAGGTAGATCCGTTTCTGTTCCAGGTAGGTTCACTCCGGCACGAGAACGAAGCTCCCCAGTGTTATCAATAGTGCAGACAACTTTTCCATGAAATTCCTTGGAACTTTCAACCTCTGCGACTGTTAAAATAATCGCTCCATCATCAAGAAGAACCTTGGATCCAGGTTTAAGAACCTTGTGAAGCTTAGGATAATCTATGAAAAGATCAGTTTCGGTTGAACCATTTTGTTTCCATTCCTCGCTGGTTCTTAAGACAATCTTATTACCAGCAACTAAGGTAATTGTCTCATGACCAGAATGATCGTTCTGCAGTTTTCCCATTCTTATTTCTGGTCCTCGCGTATCCAATAGTACAGCGCGGACATTAAGGATCCCAGATTCATCATGCGCGACTCGACCTTTGCACTGCTTAAGGTTTGTAGTACGCAGTTCGACTTCTTCTACTGTAGCATGAGAGAAATTCAGCCTCATGATGCGAAGACCGCTGTGAACTAACTGTTGAAGAACAGGCAGTTGTTCGGAGGTAGGTCCAATCGTAGCAACAATCTTGGTGAGTGGAGGTGACCATTGTGCCTTTGCATTTCTGCCAATCGCAATATCGGATAGAGTTACCATGGTCCTTGCAGATGCATTTGTGACGAAGGAATTTCGTTTTGCGGTAGCTGTTACCTGCTTGGCAATGTGACGAAACATATTTGACTGTATCAATCTACGAATATAAAGAAAAAAAGGAAAAGATATCTTGTTTCGTTTCACAGAGTTTTTTTTGAATCCCCTCCGATGAAAATGAGTGAGTTGGTATTGTTTGTGTGGTTCCTTGTCGATTGCGGATTGCGGCTGGTTGTATGTAAATACGTACGTACTGACATATGTACTTACGTACTTTACGGACCACAACCACCCAAGACCACTGACCACTTTCACCAAGCAAGCATACATACAACTTATGAGACATTTTGAAACCAAACCTACTAATGCCTCATCATAGTTGTGATTTAAAAGTGGTATTGCTTTGTAAGGGAAAAGGAGCTGATCCAAATACGTTCCAACCGAACAGAGATGAGTCTCAATGGTTTTGCAGACGTGATGCACTTGTTCGGTGTATCACCTCGTTTCTATTCGGTCCAACACAAACAGATATGGGCTCCAGAGAACTAATTATGGTATTTGATGATGATCTTTCTCGTATACATATGACACGGTCCGATGTTGGTTATGTAAAGCCCCCGACGGAACACAATTGTTTGTCGGCCCTTAAAACAGCAGCACGGAGACCAAACACACTCGTCGTATCTAATGATATTGGATTGAAATGCATTTTATACTTGGATCCAACCTATGCAAGAGAGGATAAAAATATAGACTCTAACGCCAGTAATGACTTACCTCCTGGATTGGATTCCAAACGACAGGTGCTCGAATATCTTCAAAAGCATTGTTCGCTTGATTTTTTACGTTCGAATTCATTGAATAGTAAACCTGATGTCATTCTTAGAAAGACAAACAAAGACAAACTCATGAACATATGGTCTTTATGGCTGACACATACTGCTAAGTCTCAAACTCCCACTGGTAATACCACAGAACTTCAAATCGGAAAGATATTTACGGACATCCTAACTGGCAAAGATAACATTTTACCAAGTAACCCAACCGCAAGATTAATGACTGCAATTCTTCATGAATCATATGAAGAATTTCCATGCTATGGATTAGATGACCAAATGAATCAAGAGAGTACGTTAGTGTATATGTTTCTAGGTGCTGTTAGAGATATGAGTAAGGAAGAGAATCAGATTCTAATAGAGATTTGCGACAATCGAAACATACCGTTGGCGCGAGTCCGCTTTGGAACGGTTCCTGAATTTACTTCAAAAATATTATCTCTTCTTTCATTTCATCACTCGGAGAATAAACTAGGATGGTCTTTACTGCGTCTGTTAGGCACATCTGAAGCAAAAAGGGATGACACCAAAGATATTTCACAAAGACGGACATGCTTGCATGTCATATCAACAGTTCCACTAGATTCCGAATCAGTATCTACTGATTTAAGCAAACGAGATCATGTTCATTGGTCACTTGTACGGATTATAGTTTGTACTCTATGGAGATCGAAGTTAGTGTCTTCAAAGTCGATGTTAAACCATACCAACTCTCTGCATCTACTTTTCAATGATGGAGTCCTTGTAAGTTTAGAGGAAGGTGATTTTGTCACACAACTTGCAGAACAGCATCGCGCAGCACCTAGTGAATTTCAAATATTACAAGCTCTCAAGGATTTTATTCATGATAAGAAATATTTCATTGGAGACAAAGGTAGAAAACGCACTATGAAAAAGGTTTTCGAACGAATCGATGACATCTCAGACACCCCGCTTATGGCAACAATCGCATTAGATCACGGATCTTCAAAAGATCTGATCAAAAAATTCTATACTTCTCAAGACATTTCAATGTTTGAAAATGGAATAGCGCTGTTCCATCCTATTGACACCTTTTCTGAGAAAGAAAATAAAAAAATTATGGAGGCCATTTTCTCCACTTCGAGCAAGAGAGGAATGACAGCAGCTGTATATTCCCAAAGAGCTATAGATGTGGCTGCCGGAATCATTTGCATTCAACACTTTTGTTATCAAAGTCGTCTATTTCTTCCAACTACTGCAAGGAAAAGAAAACTGTCTACTTCGTCATAGTATACAGAATCAGCTCGTAGAAGCTACTCACATCCCATTGCTCGCAGGACTGAGGTAATACATTTTAATGTATCCTCTAGCATGCACTCGATGAGGCTGCATAAGATTCAGTATTTCGGTACATCTAAGAATCATTTATGGAGGGTTCATGGGCTTTAACGGGTTCGACACTACTGAAATGATAATTTAGTTCAGTCAGCATAACATTCACAGGATCAATCTTTTGAGTAGAGTGCTTATCCATGATTATCAGATAATGACTCCCGCAGCACCTTCATGTGACACGACGATGTGCACTTCGATCAGAATCAGCCGATACAATCTGTCATTTTTATTTTACCCTCTTTTTTTTGAAGTTCCATTTTACTTCCATTTTCTCTCTCTAGTGCTGAGAGTATCACTGATGAGACGAAAATGTTGACAACGTCGAAGAAGATGCTTCAACAACTTCACCACAAACAAGACAAGTGGTTTCCGCTTATGAAGTAATACATTGCTCGCCTAGACACTCTGGACATCAAACAAAACCTGGTCGCATTTTTCTTTTCCTCTTTCCCTTTCTCCTTTCTATCTCACTCTCTATCGAAAAAAAAACACCCAAAACGACGGGGTTACGACGGCTAGAATGAGCTGTTCA
>Ga0213868_10003660_pt1 | contig 14267 bp, 14 predicted proteins | sample PICome_9_FD_160087 | JGI IMG/M metagenome (GOLD analysis project Ga0213868, IMG submission 160087) | Coastal seawater microbial communities near Pivers Island, North Carolina, United States - PICO127 | ecosystem: Environmental > Aquatic > Marine > Coastal | place: USA: North Carolina...
TGCGCTGAAATATATCCAAGTGAGTATCTGTGACCTCAACCGATCACCCCACCGCCCCGCAAACTGCTGATACCGGTACCAATGGCTCGGAAACCCCGGTCATTGAAATTCGGGATTTGCACAAAAGCTATGGCCCTTTGGAGGTGCTGAAAGGCATCGACATGGTCGCCCCTAAAGGACATGTGATCTCGCTGATAGGCTCCTCAGGGTCGGGCAAGTCCACGCTGCTGCGCTGCTGCAATTTGCTGGAGGATAGCCAACAAGGCGTGATCCGGTTTGAAGGCGAGGCCGTGCAGTGGCGCGGCGAAGGGCTGAACCGTCACCCTGCCGATCGCGCCCAAGTCACCCGGATTCGGACAAACCTGTCGATGGTGTTTCAACAGTTCAATCTGTGGTCACATATGACGATTCTGCAAAATGTGATGGAGGCGCCAGTTACAGTGCTGAAACGCGACCCCAAAGAGGCCGAGGCCAAGGCGCGGCACTATCTGGATAAGGTGGGGATCGGCGACAAGGCCGATGCTTGGCCTGCAATGCTTTCGGGCGGCCAACAACAACGTGCGGCGATTGCGCGCGCCTTGTGCATGGAGCCTCGCGCCTTGTTGTTTGACGAACCCACTTCGGCGCTTGACCCTGAGCTAGAGCAAGAGGTTGTAAAGGTTATCAAAGCGTTAGCCGAAGAAGGCCGCACAATGCTACTGGTCACCCATGACATGCGGCTTGCGGCTGATGTCTCCGATCACGTCGTTTTCTTGCACCAAGGCCGCACCGAAGAAGAAGGCCCCCCCGGCGCTGTTTTTGGAAACCCGCAAACAGATCGTTTGCGTGGCTTCCTTTCCGCTGGCGGCTAAGGCACAAAGACCCACCAAAGTTTACAATAGGGAACTACCAATGAAAAAACTTATCCTGACAACTGCACTGCTAGCGCTAACCGCCGGCACATCACTCGCCCAAACCGTCCGCATGGGGACTGAGGGCGCTTATCCTCCCTACAACTTCATCAACGACGCTGGCGAAGTTGATGGGTTTGAGCGTGAGATGGGTGACAAGCTGTGCGAAATGGCGGGTCTGACCTGTGAATGGGTCACCACCGATTGGGATGGCATCATCCCCAACCTGCAATCCGGCAACTATGACGTGATCATCGCAGGCATGAGCATCACCAAGGAACGTGGTGAAGTTATTGATTTCACACAGAACTACATTCCCCCAGCCTCCTCGGCTTATATGGCATTGGATGCGGGCGTTGATGTCAAAACCGGGGCTATTTCAGCGCAAACGGGTACCATTCAGGCAGGCTATGTGCAGGAAAGCGGCGCATCCTTGGTTGAATTTGCAACCCCGGATGAAACCGTGGCCGCCGTGCGCAATGGCGAAGCAGACGCTGTCTTTGCCGACAAAGACTACCTTGCGCCAATCTTGGCAGAATCGGGCGGCAAGTTCGTCTGGGCTGGCGAAGAAATTCAGTTGGGTGACGGCGTTGGCATGGGCCTGCGTAAATCGGACACCGAGCTGAAAGCAAAGTTTGATGACGCGATCACTGCGATGAAAGCGGATGGATCTTTGAATGAGCTGATCAAGAAGTGGTTTGGCGATTCCGTCGCAACTTTCTGATAAAGACTGTCTTGGGCAGCGCAGGTGTTTCCGCCAAACGCCCCTGTGCTGCCCGCATTGGATTTTCATGTTTTCAAGCTGTGCCGACCCATCAACATTGCAAGGCCTGAGCTGGCTGATGTGCTACCTGACCACAGGCAAGCATATTGATTTCTATTGGTCTTTTCTAACGGTCCTCACGCTTTTGGCCGTTACCGCCCCGGTTGCCCTCGCCTTTGGTTTTGGCGGCGCAATGATGGCGCGGTCGCAGCATTTACCGCTGCGGATCATTGGCAAAGGCTATACCGCGATGGTGCGCGGGATCCCCGACATCGTGTTCTTTTTGTTCTTTGTCATTGCCTTGGACCAAGGCATTGAATGGGTCGTGCATCAGGTGCGCTGCCCCGAATGGACCGACCCTATTCGTAACGGTCTGGAATTTAGGGTCTGCCCGCAAGCCAAGGTGCCACAAAACTCGTCCCCGCAAATCTGGCATTCGATCTATGGCTTTGCGTTGGCGGTGGTGACCTTTGCGCTGGTGTTTGGTGCCTTTGCGGCGAATGTATTGTACGGTGCGATGCAGGCCGTGCCGCGCGCGCAGCTGGAAACCGCCGAAGCTTACGGCATGAACCACGGCCAAGTGTTCCGCCGCGTTTTGGTGCCACAGATGTGGGTCTATGCCCTTCCCGGCCTATCGAATCTGTGGATGATTTTGATCAAGGCGACGCCGTTGTTGTTTTTGTTGGGGGTCCAAGACATCGTTTATTGGGCCCGCGAATTGGGCGGTGCCAAAACCAGCGTCTATGCCTATGCGCATCCCGATTGGCGGCTTTACTACTTCCTTGGGCTCTTGGTGTTTTATCTTGGTATGACCAAACTGTCCGAGGTGGTGCTAACGCGCGTGCAAAACCGCCTCAGCCTTGGGCAGGCCACCGCCGCTGGCGAAGCCCAACGAAAGGCCGCTGCATGAGCTGCCTGCAAACCATCTCCGATTACGGCCTGCGTTCAATCGGTTACGGCGAACGCATTTTGCCGAAAACGGATTTTACGTTATGTGAACAGTTCACGCTGATCGGCTCGGGTTTGGTCTGGAACGTTTATTTCGGCGTTTTCGCCTTGCTCTGCGGGTTCGTTTTGGCGAATGCAGTGGCAATGGCCAAGGCCTCGCACCTTGCTGCGTTTCGCAAACCTGCGGAATGGTTCATCTTTGTATTCCGCGGCTCGCCTTTGTTTATCCAGTTTTTTCTGGCCTATGAGGCATTGGTGCTGCTGCCCCGCGATGGGATTGTGGTTTTTGGCATGATTTTCGAGGTCAGCTGGCTGTCGCGGGCATGGGCAGGCGCGCTGATCGTGCTGTTTTTGAACACTGCCGCCTATTCCGCCGAGATTTTCTATGGCGCGCTGCGTTCCATACCCAAAGGCGATCTAGAGGCCGCCGATGCTTATGGTATTTCAGGCTGGTCACGGTTCATGCGGATCCAATGGCCCACCATGATGCGGCTGGCATGGCCCGCCTATACGAACGAGGCGATCTTTTTGTTCCACGCGACCACGTTGGTGTTTTTCTCTGGCTTTCCGGCCTTTGGGCAACGCGGCGATGCGCTCTATTACGCCAGCTATTTGGTGGACAAGACCTTTAACCCCTTCATCCCCTATCCCATCGTGGCCTTCTATTTCATCTTGCTGACCTTGGCGTTGATCTGGACTTTCGGGGCTATCAACCGGCGGCTCAATCGCCATTTGCCGTCAAACGAGCGAAGCAAAATCAAGCTGCGCCCGCAGATTATCAGGTGAGACATGAAAGACTGGTTACGTAAACACCCCGAAGTTCGCACAATCCGTGTGGCAGCGGCCGATTTGAATGGCCAAGCGCGGGGAAAACGGGTGCCTGCCCGCTTTGCGGATAAGGCGGTTAAGGATGGGATACGCTTTCCGTTTTCCGTGCTGAACTTGGATATTTGGGGCGAAGATATCGATGACAGCCCGCTGGTTTTTGAACAGGGTGACGCCGACGGCGTTTTGAAGCCAACCGAACGTGGTTTCATGCCGATGCCTTGGCTAGAGGCGCCGACCGCCTTGCTGCCGATCTGGATGTTTCGCGAGAATGGCCAACCTTATGATGGCGATCCAAGGCAGGCCTTGGCAGCCGTTGTGGCGCGCTATAAGGCGCGTGGATTGACCCCAGTTTGTGCGATGGAACTGGAGTTTTTCCTGATCGACGATTCCGGCAAAAAGATGCAGGTTCCCGCCTCGCCCCGATCAGGAAAGCGCCGCAAAGCCGCCGAGACTTTGTCGATCCGGGCCTTGGATGCGTTTGATACGTTCTTCACCGATCTTTATGACGCTTGCGAGGCGATGGATATTCCCGCCGACACCTCTACTTCGGAAACCGGCCTTGGGCAGTTCGAAGTTAATCTGATGCATTGTGATGATGCTTTGCGGGCGGCGGATGATGCGTGGCTGTTCAAAATGCTGGTCAAAGGATTGGCGCGCAGGCATGGGTTTGCGGCGTCTTTCATGGCCAAACCTTACCCGGAATATTCGGGGTCGGGGCTGCACACGCATTTCTCTATCTTGGATGAGAAGGGCGACAATATCTTTGATTCCGGCGGGCCCAAAGGAACGGCAGCGCTGCGCCATGCGGTGGCGGGGTGTTTGGCTGCGATGAGCGATTCCACCCTGCTATTTGCCCCGCACGGCAACAGTTATGAGCGGCTGGTGCCGGATGCTCATGCCCCCACAATGGCGTGTTGGGGTTATGAAAACCGGACGGCGGCGATCCGGATTCCGGCCGGCAGCCCTTCGGCGCGGCGGATTGAGCATCGGGTTGCGGGGGGGGATGTGAACCCCTATTTGATGCTGGCTGTGATTTTGGGCGCGGCCTTGAATGGGATCGAAGACGCGGTGGAGCCGCCGGCCCCGATCACGGGCAATGCCTATGCCCAAGAAGGGCTGGAGCAAATTCCGACCGAATGGGGTGCGGCCATTGATGCCTTTGAAAAATCCGAGATCATGCCGCGGATATTCAGCCGTGATTTGATCCGAAACTATGCCCTGACCAAGCGGCAGGAAATGAAGTATTTGGTGGAATTGAACCCCGAAGAGCAGCTTGAGCTTTATCTTGATACGGTGTGAGGAAAGAGTAGTTCGTGAGATGTCCGCACGCGGACATTCTTTCAAACCACTGTAATGCAATGATTTTCAAATTTTCGTTCACTAAATATTAACCCGCAGCGGCCTGCGTTCGCGCAGGCCATAGTCCGTTTCGCCAAAACCCTGTCCGCCCCAGCGCAATCGCCCCGTCACGGGTTGCGGCCAAGGAACGGGCGGACTAAATTTGGGCGGTTCCCCTGACTTTGGCCTGTTTTTATGACCCCGATCCTATATTCCTTTCGCCGCTGCCCCTATGCGATGCGGGCGCGGCTTGCCGTTGCGGTGGCGGGGGTTGAGGTGGACCTGCGAGAGATTTTGCTGCGCGACAAGCCTGCGGCGTTTTTGGCGGCGTCGCCCAGCGGGACGGTGCCGTGTTTGGTCACGCAAGCGGGTGTGATTGATGAAAGCCTCGAGATCATGATTTGGGCGCTGCGCCAGAATGACCCCGACGGGTGGTTGGACATGCCGCAAGCAGGCCATGACTGGATTGCGCGCGGCGATGGCCCGTTCAAGGCGGCCTTGGACCGAGTGAAATATGCAAGCCGCCACCCTGCGCCAGATGTGGCGGCCGCACAGGCCGAGGCCGTTCGTTTTTTCAATGATCTGGAGGCCCAGCTGGGGAATTGGGTTTTTGACCGCGCCAGCCTTGCCGATTATGCGCTGCTGCCCTTTGTGCGGCAGTTCGCCTTTGTCGATATGGCATGGTTTGAGGCACAGCCTTGGCCACGGGTGCAAGACTGGTTGGCCCGATTTTTGGCATCTGACAGGTTAAATGCCGCGATGCGCAAGCATCCGCTTTGGGTTGCGGGTGCAGGACCTGCGCTTTTGAGCTAGAGCGATTTACAGCAGGTCTTCTTCCTCACCGTCCACATCGACGCCCAATGCGTCTAGCCCTGCCTCCAGATTTTCGGCTAGATGCGGCATGCCCATCAGGTAACTGCTGGTGGGGGTGGTTTTTTCAGTGCGGGCGGTCATTAGCGCCTCAGCATAGTCTTCGACGTCAAAGGCACCACGCCCGACCCATGCGATGGCGGTCAGATGGGCCTGTTCATCATCGTTGAGGTTGTCGATGAAGGCTGCAAGCTCGGCCTCGGCCACGCGACCTTCGCGGGCTTGAAAGATGATTTGGACCACTTTGCTGGCACTGATGTCGATCATGAAATTTCCTTTTCGCCCTGGCCGCCATGGTGACGCAGGATACGCGCCAGAGCAAGGGGTGCTGCAAGGGGGGAAATGACGCGGCGTTTCCCCCCTTGCCGCGCCCCTGTGGGTGGGGATAGGGTTCGTGCATCGACATTAAAGGGACGTCATGCTGATCGGCATCTTGCAAACAGGCCATGTTCACGACCATCTGGTCGAGGATTACGGCAATTATCCTGCCATGTTTGAACGGCTTTTGGCGGGCCATGGTTTTGACTTTGCCACGTGGCGCGTGGTCGATATGGAATTTCCGCCCAGCGTGCATGAGGCAGATGGTTGGCTTATCACCGGGTCCAAGCATGGCGCCTATGAGGACCATCCGTTTATTGCCCCGCTGGAGGAATTTATCCGCGCGGCCTATGACGAACACGTTCCGATGGTTGGGATTTGTTTTGGCCATCAGATCATCGCACAGGCCTTGGGCGGGCGGGTCGAGAAATACCCCGAAGGCTGGGCAGTGGGTGCCACAGAGTATGATTTTGAAGGCAAGCCCGTGCGGATGAATGCATGGCACCAAGACCAAGTGGTCGAGGCGCCGCCCTCGGCGCGGGTGGTTGGCACCAATGAGTTTTGTAAAAATGCCGCCCTTGCCTATGGCAACAGTATTTTCACGGTACAAGCCCATCCCGAGATCCGCGACGATTATATGGAAGGCTTAATGCGGGTGCGTGGCCCCGGCATCGTGCCAGAGCCTGTGTTGAAAGAGAGCCAAAAAAAGCTTGGCACCGCTTTGGATGATGCAGCCGTGGCCGACCATATTGCTGAGTTTTTCAAACAGCCTAGGGGCTGAGATTTAACCGGGGTTTTACGATGGCGACTTGGACCGATAACCTGCCCGAAGCTGCGCGCGATTACATCGCGGGGCGGCGTTTGGATGAGGTAGAGTGTATTATTGCCGATATTGCAGGCGTGGCGCGGGGCAAGGCGATGCCTGCGTCCAAGTTTGCAACGCAGGCGAATTATTTCCTGCCGAATTCGATTTTCCTGCAAACGATTACGGGCGAATGGGCAGATAATCCGTCGGGGTTGTTTACCGAGCCAGATATGGTTTTGGTGCCGGATTATGCGACCACGACTGCGGCCCCTTGGACCGCGGATGTGACGGTGCAAGTGATCCATGATGCGTTTGACCAGCAGGGCAAGCCTATTCCAACCGCGCCGCGCAACGTGCTGCGGCGGGTGTTGGAGCTGTATAATGCACAAGGCTGGGCACCTGTGGTGGCACCCGAGATGGAGTTTTTCCTGACCGCGCGGAATTTGGACCCCAATATGCCCGTGCTGCCCCCTATGGGACGGTCCGGGCGCAGGGCTGCCGGCAAGCAGGCCTATTCGATGAGTGCTGTGGATGAATACGGCAAGGTGATCGACGATATCTATGACTTTGCCGAGGCGCAGGGCATGGAGATCGACGGGATTTTGCAAGAAGGCGGGGCTGGTCAGGTTGAGATTAACCTAGCGCATGGCGACCCGGTGCGCTTGGCCGACGAGATCTTTTTCTTTAAGCGGTTGATCCGCGAGGCGGCGTTGCGGCACGATTGTTTTGCCACCTTTATGGCCAAGCCGATTGAGGGTGAACCGGGGTCTGCGATGCATATTCACCATTCGGTGGTGGATATCAAAACAGGGCAGAACATCTTTTCTGCCGCGAATGGCGATGAGACGGAGGCATTTTTCCACTTTATCGCAGGCATGCAGAACCATCTGCCGGGGGCGGTGGCATTGCTGGCGCCCTATGTGAACAGCTATCGCCGTTATGTGCCGGATTTTGCGGCGCCGATTAACCTCGAATGGGGGCGTGATAACCGCACCACAGGGCTGCGGGTGCCGATTTCTGGGCCAGCAGCGCGGCGGGTGGAAAACCGTTTGGCGGGGATGGATTGCAACCCCTATCTTGGGTTGGCGGCAAGTCTGGCGTGCGGCTATCTGGGATTGATGGAGCGTAAGATGCCGCGAGATGAATGCACGGGCGATGCCTATAATATTGAGACGGATCTGCCGTATAATTTGGGCGATGCGTTGGATTTGTTGGAGGAGGACGCTGCGCTGTGCGACGTGCTGACGCCGGAGTTCTGTAAGGTATATGATTCCGTGAAGCGCAATGAATACAAAGAGTTTCAGCAGGTTATCAGCCCGTGGGAACGAGAACATTTGTTGTTGAACGTATGAACCTTTTGCATGTGAATGATAAGGCGGGGGAGTACCCCGCCTCTTATTATGCCGCGACGGCGGTGCCTTTGGCGGCATTTGCGCCGCTGAAAGGGCAGACCAGCGCGGATGTGTGCATCATTGGGGCTGGCTATACCGGGCTGTCGGCGGCGCTGCATTTGGCGCGGGCGGGGCTGGATGTGGTGGTGGTTGAGGCTCAGCGCGTGGGGTTCGGCGCGTCGGGGCGCAATGGCGGACAAGTAGGGTCCGGGCAGCGGCTGGAACAAGACGCGCTGGAAAAGATGGCGGGGCGCGAGGTTGCGCGCAAGCTGTGGGATATGGGTGAGGAGGCCAAGGCGCTGGTGCGCGGGTTGGCCAAGGATATGGGGTTGCCGTTTCATGCGGGCGTGGCGCATGCTTGCTACACTAACGGTGAAGTGGCGCATGCCCAGCGCTACCGTGAAAAGCTGGCGCGTGAGTATGACTATGACCAGATTGACGCGCTGCCCGAAGGGTTGATCGGGTCGGCGGCGTTCAAGGGTGGCGATTTGGACCGGGGGGCTGGCCATTTGCACCCGCTGAACTTTGCCATTGGATTGGCAAAGGCGGCCGTCACGGCAGGCGCGCGGATTTATGAACGGTCAGAAGTCCATCACATCCAGCACAACCTGCGCAGCGAGGTGCAAACCGCGCATGGCCGGGTCAGTTGCAACCATGTGATTCTGGCCGGCAACGGGTATCTCAGCGGACTGGACCGTAAGGTGGCCGCGCGGGTGATGCCTATCAACAATTTCATCGTGGCGACGGAGCCTTTGGGCGACCGGGCCGCAGGGATTTTGGCGGAAAATGTTGCGGTGGCCGATAGCAAGTTTGTGGTCAACTACTGGCGCTTGTCAGATGACAAACGCTTGCTCTTTGGCGGCGGGGAAAGCTATGGCTACAAATTCCCTGATGTCGTGAAAACCGTGCGAAAACCGATGCTTGAGGTGTACCCGCAACTACGCGATGTGAAAATTGACTATGCGTGGGGCGGCACGCTGGCAATTACCATGAACCGGATGCCGTGCTTTGTACGCAGTCACCCACGGGTGTTTTCGGCCTCGGGGTATTCGGGGCATGGGGTGGCGATGGCCACGCTGGCAGGCAAACTGATGGCGCAGGCGGTGCAGGGCCAAGCGGGCGGGTTCGATATGCTGGCCACCCTGCCCCAGCCACGCTTTCCGGGTGGAATCGCATTGCGCTGGCCGCTGCTGGTTGCGGCAATGACGTGGTATGGGATGCGGGACAGGTTGGGGGTGTAAGCCCCCCAACCTCAAAGTTTCGAGAGCTTCTTTTGCAACTCGGCCAATTGAGCCTTTATCTCGCGCAGCTCTTGTGATTCCGGTGCCGTGTCTTTGGTTTGCGCAGGCGTATCGTCGTCACCCTCGGCCACGGCCCCTGTCCCTGACCAGCCGGGGACACCGCCCATTATGGATTTGAGGAACATCTCTTGCTGTTTGCGCATGGCGTCAAAGCCGGGGACCGCAGCCATCGGGTTTGGCACCTTGGTCAGATTTTCCACCATTTTGGACTGGCTGTCGCGCAGCATATCGAACGACGCAGCCAAAAACTGCGGCACAACCGAGGTGACCCCGGTGGTATAGCTGCGCACCAGATCATTCAGCACGTTTGTCGGCAGAACGCTTTGACCTTTGCTTTCGTTTTCAGCGACAATTTGCAAAAGGTATTGGCGCGTCAGGTCATCGCCGGATTTCAGATCGATAATCTGCACTTCACGGCCCTTGCGGATAAAGCCGGAAATATCCTCTAAAGTCACATAATCCGAAGTTTCGGTATTATAGAGACGGCGGCTGGCATAGCGCTTGATCAACAGCGGCTTTTCAGTATCGGCCATGTTGCCCCCTGTTTAATGGTTTGCGCAGATATACTGCTTTGCAGAAAAACCTTAGGGCAGTGCAGAAAAAAAGGAAAGAGCGGGCTTCATAAGAAGCCCGCTCTTGTCGCGTTACCAACAGGGAGGATGCGGTGTGCGACCAAAGCCGGTCGGCTTACTTGCCTGCAGTTGCTTTTTTCGCAGCTGTTTGCACGTCAGCCGTTGCTTTTTTCACAGCAGCAGTTGTTTCTTCAGTGACTTCTTTGCCAGCAGCCAACATCAGCTCGACAGTTTCCATCTGAACTTTTTTCGCAACTTCAGCGAAAGCAGCCATGTTTTCAGCAGCCATTTCAGCAGCTACCGAAGCGAAGTCTGTTGCCGCTTTGCTGTATTCAGCAGCATCAGCCTTGGCAGTTGCCACGCCGGATACTTTTGCGATGGTGTCTTTTGCCCACTTGGACGAAATCTCGGTCGACTTTTCAGCCGCTTCCAAAGTTACTTTTGCCATTTTTTCGGCCATAGCAGCTTGAGTTTTGAATGCATTTTGAAACGCAGTGTTATCCACTGGGAATGCAGCCATCATGTCTTGAACCATTTTCGTCATGTCTGGTGTCTTGGTCATTTTCAGTCTCCATCTCAGGCGGTAGGTCGTTCCGCAGTTTCTTGATGAGACAGATATAGATGCTGCGGTGCAGCATTGCAAGTTTTTTCTGCAACGCAGCATTAATTTGGACGCAATACTGCGTTGCAATATCTGCATGGGATCGGGCGTGTGCCCCTAAACCCCAGATACGTCAGTTTTTTCTTGTGGCGTAGCAACGACATAAGTGCCTGGCGCAGGTGCCAAAACCGGGTTTTCAGGGCCGCCGGGCGCACGGGCGGGGACCATTTTGCCCGATCGTGCGGCCAGCCATTTGCCCCAACGCGGCCACCAACTCTCGGCGTGGAAGGTCGCACCTTCCAAAAACGACTCAGGCGTCGTGAGCGGGGCATCGTTGGTATAGTGGCCGTATTTTTGCTTGGTCGGCGGGCTGATGATGCCTGCGATATGGCCTGACTGCGCCATGATAAAGGTTTTATCCTTGCTACCGAATTGGCTGATCCCGTTGTAGCTGCTTTTCCAAGCCGCAATATGGTCAGTTTCACAAGCGATGGCGCAGATCGGGATCTTGATATCGGAAAGCTGCACGGGTTCGCCGAACACCGGAAAGACCCCGCGCGCGAGGCCGTCAGTTTGGCAAAGGCCGCGCAGGTATTCCATCGCCATTTTGGCCGGAAGGTTGGTGCCATCGCCGTTCCAGAACAAAAGGTCAAAGGCGGGTGGTGCCTCACCCATCATGTAGCTTTTGATGGCGGGTTGATAGATCAGATCATTCGAGCGCAGATAAGAGAAGGTGCGCGACATGAAGGTTTTATCGAGGATACCATCGGCAGCGACCTGCCGTTCGATGCCATCGATAAAGTCATCCGAGAGGAACACGCCCACCTCCCCTTGATCAGAAAAATCGGTGAGGGTGGTGAAGAAAGTGGCGGACTTGACGGTATCATCGCCCGCCTTAGCCAGATGGCCCAGCGTGAGCGCGAGGGTGGTGCCTGCGATGCAATAGCCCACCGCGTTGACCTGTTTGGTACCGCAAATGCGCCGCGCCTCGGCCATGGCGCGCAGATAGCCGTCGCGGATATAGTCATCCATCCCCACATCTGCATAGGTCTGATCAGGGTTGACCCAAGACACGATGAACAGGGTAAAGCCTTGATCCACAACCCATTTGATCAGGCTGTTCTGTGGTTTCAGGTCCATGATGTAGAACTTGTTGATCCAAGGCGGAAAGATCAGCAGCGGGATGTCGTGGACGGTTTCGGTGGTCGGGCTGTATTGGATGATTTCCATCATCTTATTGCGGTAAACGACGGCGCCGGGGGTGGTGGCGATGTTTTCACCGACTTTGAAGGCTTGTTTATCGGCCAATGTGATCAGCAGATCGCCTTGGTTGCTTTCAATATCACGGACAAGGTTTTCCAAGCCTGCGACGAGGCTTTGGCCATCGGTGGCGACCGCACGTTCCAAAGCATCGGGGTTTGTGCCAAGGAAGTTGGTGGGTGACATCATATCGACGATTTGGCGTGTAAAATAGTCCACCCGCTTTTTATCGGCGGGGTCCATGTGATCCAAACCCTCCACCGTGTTGGAAATCATTTCCGAATTCAGCATATATTGTTGCTTGAGGTAGTTAAAAAAGGGATGCTCTTCCCACATCGGATTGGAAAAACGACGATCTTTTGGGGTTGGATCCGCTGGGGCCTTGATTTCGCCTTTAAGCAGGACATGCTGGGCGTCAACATAATGCTTCAGCGTCTTGCCCCAATAGCTGACTTGGTTCTCGATGAGTTTGGAGGGATTTTGCATCATCTCGGCGACATAGGCCGTCGCGGCCTTCATATAGACGTCTTGGCTGGGGCCAGACAACGCAGGGTCAGCCGATTTGCGCGTGGCCAAGGCTGCGGTCAGGCGTTTGGACAGCTCATCCACCTTTTGCAGATTTGCGTTCAGGCGCGCGAGACGCGCCTCTTCGTCATTTTGAGTTGTTGCCATATTAATAATCCCCCCCTATATTCGCTGCAACGCAGCATAACAGCCGTGTTTCGTAATCGTGACCGACGCGCCGCAACCCAGAAGGCCTTGGAGCTGACATGAAGTATATGATGACCTACGACCTGATGGAAAGCATGCGTAACACGAATGAGTGGATGGGGGCCACAGCGCGTGCGATGGCATCTTATCCCGCCTTTGCCTTGTCGATGAACCCGATGATCAAAATGACCGCCGCTTGGGGCGAAGTGACCGAGCGAACGTTTTCGCGGATGGTGGATAAGCCTGACTGGGGAATCCGGTCCATTCCCGGCCCTGATGGCCAGGATCACTTGATTGATGTGAAGAAGGTGGTGGAGCGCCCGTTTGGCGACCTAATCCAGTTTTTCGTGCGCCGCCGTGCGCCGATGAAACGCAAAGTTTTGTTGGTGGCACCAATGTCGGGGCACTATGCCACGCTTGTGCGCTCAACCGTGACCAGCTTGCTGCCTGATTGCGATGTGTATGTCACCGATTGGCACAATGCGCGCGAGATTCCGGTGTCTGCCGGTAAGTTTGATATTGAGGACTACACCCTCTATCTAGTTGATTTTATGCGTGAACTTGGGCCTGACACCCATGTGATCGCAGTGTGTCAGCCTGTACCTTTGACGCTGGCCGCAACCGCCTATCTGGCGGCCGAAGACCCAGAGGCTCAACCCCTGAGCCTGACCTTGATCGGTGGGCCGGTTGATCCGGATGCTGCCGCGACAGACGTGACCGACTTTGGGCGCCGCGTGACGATGGGCCAGTTGGAACAGACAGCGATTCAGCGCGTTGGCTTTATGTATCCGGGCGCGGGGCGGTTGGTTTATCCGGGGCTGTTGCAGTTGCAGAGCTTTATCTCGATGAACTCAGAGCGTCACAGCAAAGCGTTCCAAGACCAGATTATGCGCGTGGCACGGGGCGAGGCATCAGACCATGATGCGCATAACCGATTTTATGATGAATATCTGGCCGTGATGGATATGCCGGCCGAATTCTACCTCTCAACCGTTGAGCGGATCTTTAAAAACGGCGAGATTGCCAAGAATGAATTCATTGTAGCCGGCAAGAAAGTTGACATGGGCGCGATCACCCGAGTCGCAGTGATGACGGTTGAAGGCGAGAAAGACGATATTTCGGCCCCCGGCCAATGCGTGGCCGCCCTTGCGCTGTGTACCGGCCTGCCGGATGCCAAAAAAGCCAGCCACTTGGAGCCGGAAGCCGGGCATTACGGAATTTTCGCGGGCAAAAGCTGGCGGTTGAACATTCGTCCGCTGGTGCTGGCGTTCTTGGACAAGAATTCGGGTTCAGATGCCTCGCCTGTTAAAAAGTCTGCCCAAGCGGCGTCTTGAAACGATTGCACGTTTGAGAGTTTGGGAATGGCCCTTGGCAGCAATGCCGGGGGCCTTTTTCGTTTGAGACCTTAGGGGTTGTGGCCAATAGGCCAACACCCTGTTTGGCTTGCTTTAGCGCAAGATCAACGGGCCGTTGAAAAAGCCTTCAAGCGCTTTGCTTACCGCCTCGGGGCGTTCGAGTGGCAGAAGATTTCCGGCGTTTTCAATGACTTGGACGCGAGCGGTTGGCATCAGCTCGGCCATGAAACTTTGGCGTCGGACCGGGACCAGCCCATCTTGTGCGCCTGCCAAAATCAGCGCAGGTATTTTGGCGCGGCGCAGCGTTTTTTGCTGA
>Ga0213868_10003661_pt1 | contig 14267 bp, 12 predicted proteins | sample PICome_9_FD_160087 | JGI IMG/M metagenome (GOLD analysis project Ga0213868, IMG submission 160087) | Coastal seawater microbial communities near Pivers Island, North Carolina, United States - PICO127 | ecosystem: Environmental > Aquatic > Marine > Coastal | place: USA: North Carolina...
AAAATTCAAGACATGACCATATATTTCTTTTAGTGCTTGAGCTTCTCTTTTATATCTATTTCTGATTTGTTTTGATTGTTCATCATGTAAGTGTGAAACTTGGCTTTCTGCTGAGTAGTAAATTAAACCACCAGTATTTTGCAATTTTGAGGCGAACTCAATATCTTCACAACCAGTTAACATTTCATCAAATTTATATTTTTTCCAATGTGTATATCTAAATGCACTATTGCCATTATTGATAAAAGGTGATTGTTTCATTTTACTTTTTTCTCCAAACCAATTATCTAAGTGAGAAGCTTCAGATAGCCATGAATTTTTATCACCAACTTGCCTGCCAAAAACTATAGAAACTTTTTTATTATCGAAAGGTGTGATAATGTTTTTTAACCAATTAGAGTTTGTGGGAAAACAGTGTGCGGAAAGTGATATTAATATTTCTTTATGAGTTGATTTTTCCGCAGCCATATTTAATGATCTTCCAAAACTAAATTTATCTTTAGGAATTGTTTCTAAAATTATTTTTAACTTTGAATTATAAGATTCTACGAATTTATAAGAACCATCCGTACTGCCTGAGTCGATAAAGACTATTTCAAAATCTTGAAATGTTTGCTTCTCAAGAAGTGGGAGTAGAATTTTTAAATTTTTTACTTCATTCAAACACCTAATTAAAATTGTGGCTTTTGTTATCATGACAGTTCCACACTGTAATTAGTCTCAAAATTTATAGGCCCTTTTATGGACATATTCTCGGAAATTGCCGCTTTAAGAGATTTTCTTCCATTTGTACATGGTTCAATAACTGCTACGTTGTGACCCATCCAGCCACCCTGAGATTGAAAGATCCATAAGTATTTTAAATTATGCATATCGTAGTTTAACTTTAATTTATTTTTATTTTCATCTTCGATAGTTACTTCATTAGTTGGGTTATTTAGATATCCGAAATCATACAATCCAGTGTCTCTTTCCAAATTAAAAAACTTATGATGATTATTACTCTCTAAAATATTCCCAAAATTTTTATCTATGGGAGTTATTTCATAGTTTTTTAATTTAAATGATAATCTGCTACCTACTGGTACTGCTAAATGTAGTTTAAATAAAAAATAGTCTTCAAAATTTATCCGTCCTGTGTATTTAACATTTATTCTAGATTGAGAAACGCTTATAGTTTTAATAAACTCCGTTCCAGATGTAAGATTCTTAGCCTTCATAGATAGTTTATTTTCATCGAGTTCTTTTATTTTCCATGAAGCGGACCAAAGTTCTCCATGGTCATAACCTTTTCCCCAACTGAAATCTTCTATTGCATCATTTGGAAATAGCTCTTCCCACCCACCCTGCCAGTTTTCATCGTAGTTGCTACCTTTCAGCACTTTAGTAGATTTTATTTTATTATTTTTCCATACCCAGTTTTTGCTTGTTGGTTTATAGATTAAAGATTCGATCCTGCCCCCAAGTGCAGGTATTATTTCTGCAGAAATTTCTTTAGTTTCAATTAAATATTTTTTAATTTCCATTTATTATTCTTTTATTTTTAATCTTTTTTAACAGAGTATTAAGTTGCCTATCATGAAATTTGTAGTATTTTTTAAAATCTCTATCCCCAAAAAAACTTTCTTCATAAGCAAAATTGTAATTAGATGTTTTTTTTATCTTTGCATCATGACTCCAGAGTTTCTCTTCATAAGCATTTTTAGAATCAAAAGTTACAGCACCAATGTTTTTGGTTTTATTATTTAATGTTGAGATAGGAAGTAAGTATTGAGTAAAGACATTGTGAGAATTCTTTGTTAATATTCTATTGTTCTTTATTCTTAATGTAGCTTTTTGAAAATAAGTAGAATCTAGACCAATTATTGGTAAATTTTTATTTATTTTAATTTTTCTTAATAGTGGTATTCCCTCAATCGGTACAATAATAAATACACCTTCTTGACCAGCTAGTTCTTCAACAAGCTTTTTTCTATATTCAAATGCTTGTTTATTAATTCCAAAATGAAATAGTGGATCAGAAAAAGCAAGTACAAGTAATTTAGATTCAAATATTTTTTTGTTATTTATTGCAGAATTACAAGTTAAAAGGTATTCAGGTTCATATTTTTTCAATATTTCTGAAAATTGTTCATTATTTCCTAAAACAAAGATTTCTGATTCATCATAAATTTTTGATTTTAAAATATTAAGGTTATCTAAAGATTCATCTAGAAGTTTTTCTTTAATACCTATTGGAGTGAAGTCATTATATAGAAGTCTAAATAATGTATTTGCCCCAACGAGTCCAAAATAATGTCTATCTATTACTCTTAGTCTGTTAAGACGAAAAATTGATTTAAGAATTACCTTAAAAGAAAACTTTTCAACTATTATCAAGTTCTGAGAATTTATATTGTACCAGCTACTAGATGGACTGGCTTTTATTCCTATATACTCTTCAACTGACTTCAGATATTCCGAATCTCCAGTGTATTCAAAAGATTTATAGTTTCCCTTTGAGTAAACCTGAAAATATTTTAAAAAAGCATACAAAATTATTTTGTGAAAGTTCTTAATAATTCTTGTGGTTTTAAAATAAAATAAAGACATTTTATCTAAATCTTTCTTTTTAAAAGTGGGAGCTTAATCCCCTCTTTTTTAAAAAGACTATAAAAATCAATTGTAGAAATGATACCATTTTTATGTAATTTTTCATGTTGACCAATCCATCCATTGATGTAAAAAGTACAGAAGTATAGATTTTCATGTTCTTTATTGAGTTCTTTAAATATTTTATAAGTCATTTCACTAAGACCATCAAAATCCAAATCATCATAATATAAAATAAAATTTTCATCTAATTCATCTTTAATTAAATTATTAAATTCTGCAAAAACCGCATCGGGCTCATGTAGGGCGTCTGAGAAAATAAAGTTGAATTTTGAATTATTTAGCTTTTTAAATTCCTCAGTGTCGAGTTCGTCTAGTACACTTCCTTGAAAATAATATAGTTCATTTTGATTGCTTGAATAAGTGTAAAATTTAGAAGATACTTTATTCATATCTCTAAAATTATGCTTAAAATTTGGAGATATTGGATTAATGTCAAAACCCGTTAGATTAGCGTTAGTTAGAGATGCATTGAGTTGTAGAAAATTTTTAAGTACCGAAACGCCTATCTCGAGATAATTAATAGAAGAATCTACTGTTTTTATCATAAATACAAATAAATCGGAGTAAGTCGGAAAATTATCGATCTTTTTGTTTAATGCAGAAAAAATATGTCCTGGAATACCATAATTTGTATCTTCATATTGAGTTTTAGTTAAGAAACTCTGTTCATTTTCTAAAAACTTCCTATTTTGTTTTATAATTTTAGTCATTTCAGGATTACTATTTTTATAAAAATATCTAACACACTGATTAAAGATAAGCACAACTTTTTTAAAAATTTTGTTTATTTTATATTTAATATTTTCCATTGTTCTAATAAAGACTACTCAATTACTCTATTTAATTTAAAAAACTTTTAATTACTTCTTTAAAAAATGAGAAAGGGTGCCTGGTATTAATTATTTTTAAATTTATGAAACCCTTAATTAAATGTAATAATGATGAATATTTCCATGTATGGGTTATGTGAAATTTTTTATCAGAATGTTTCCTATAAGTATTCATATAGTATATTGAATTTTTTTCAAGGGCACCCCTTACTGTCCATGGCTTAAAACTACCAGCATAATGTAGGAATAATATGTCATTAGGTAATTTTATTGGATCTTCAATATTTATATTAAAATTAAATTTATGGTCAATTATTTTATGATCATGGGAGAAAAGTATATTCAATACATCTTGATCCCAATATTTTAGTTGTGCATTTTTCTTTTTTATTATATTTAAAGAATCTTTCTTTACTGACTTTTTTCTCCAACGATCTAAATCAATAAACATAACGCCTGCATTAAAATACCTACGGGAATCAATTTCAAGTCGATTAGAAATATCTCCAAGTTCTAAAGTTGTTAAATTTTCTTGTGCTACGGCAACAGTTTTTTTAGATTTATCTAAATCTTCAAATACTTTTTGTATTTCTAGTGCTGGATCAGAAATGCAAACAATATCTGCATCCAAGTATAAAATATTTTTCAAGTTTGAAGGTATAAGATCTTCCAAAAATAGTCTATAGTAAGTAGCCTCAGAGACATGACTTCCCTTTAAGTTTGGAAATTCGACTTGGAATTCGAAATTTATCTCATTAATACTATTTAAATTTTTATGATTTCTTATTAAATTAAAGTTAATATCTAGTGTTTTAAGGTCTTTGTGTACTATATATAGGTTCACTTTTACACTGGTATTATCTAATAATGAAAAGATTGATGTAATAGCTTGAATATTATAATTTTCATCGAAACAATATATAATATTTAACATACGGAACCTTAAACCTTTGTTTTGTTTAACTTTAAGTAAGTTTTTACAATTAAATATATAAAAATTCCTAATAAAGAGTAGGTACCCAACATATTTATCCCTAAGTTAATTTCTGGATAGTTCCAGTGAGGAATTAATATATATGCGAAAATAGACGAAATTAAAATAATAGTTTTTTCGTAAACCGTTACTTGACTCATGAAAATTAACATAAGTAATAATGTAACCATATGTCCGATACTATAAAAATTAAATCTAACTGGTGGATACCAACCAATCAAAGACCAAAATAAAAAAAGACAAACAGTTATGAATAGTATGTTTTGCAAATACATATACTTATTTTTTTTATTCACTACGTAATCCACAGCAAAAAATAGTACAACTAGCAGTAAAGGGAACGCTATGTAAAGAATCATCTGTCTAAAGTCTTTAAAATAACAATAAAAATTTTCTGGAATCGTGACACAGTGCCATTCGCTCTCATATCTTACTTTCCCCCTTATAAAATCATATAGCCAAACAAATTGTCCCCAATATTCTGTGTTTGCATCATAAGTAGATCTATTGAGAATAAATCTAATAAAAGACTCATAAATTAAATTCGGTAGCAAGAAAAATATGAATAGGTAACCGTTTCTTATGTAAGTTTTACCTTTTAATAATCGTTTTATATTCTTAAATAAAACAAGTGCCAAGTAACTAATTAGAAAACTTCTGTGAAAAAGAAAAAACAACCCAAAGAGAAATGCAATTCTTTCATCAACCTCAATATCTTTTTTTGAAGAAAAATAAATAAAGAAAGCAATCAATAATAATGTCGCAGTTTGATGCGATGGTACGAATAGACCCCATTTATATATTGGGTTAAGCATTACAAGTATTAATAGGCTAATATAATCAAAAATTCTTAATTTAAATTTATCCTTAAAAGAATTAAAAAGTATGGCAGTTATTGAATTAATAATAACCAATTGATATAAAAAAATTGAAAGTTGTGTAGTAAATTTAAAATCTATATTAAGCAAGCTTTCCAAAGAACTCACTACGACATACATCAAGTACCCACCTAAAATATAAAGAGGTCTTGCTTGATAATTATAAGTCTCTTCAAAGACTTTGGTAAAATTCTCAAAGCCGGTGTAATAAAAATCTTGATCACAACTAAAAGGGTATTTGTAGTCTTTGAGAGTATCTCCGATACTATAATTTACAATTTCAACGCAGTTTTGGGGATTGCCAAAAGAGTAATCTGGAGTGATGAAATTGCTGGAAAAAAGAATGTAGTATAAAAAAATCCCAAAAATAATAGATAACGGATAAATATAAATTTTCCTAATCATTTACAAGACCTAATATATTCTTCTAGAAAAAACATTTTCCATAATCTATTTGCATTCATTCTTGTTTTATTTATTTTTAGTAAATTTACAACCTTTGGGTTATACGTGTTGATAATTTCACCATCTAATATTCTATCTTCAATTAAATCTATATTACTATAAACCCATTTCTGAATATCAAAAACAAATCCCATCTTTGGACGTTTTAAAAATTGCTCCGAAAAATCTTTTTTTAATGTATTTTTTAGTATACTTTTAGGATTCTCTTTGTTCACATGACTATTGTCGTGACTTATCATATACTCAATCAATCTGTGATCTACAAATGGAGATCTTACTTCTAGTGAACTAGCCATAGAAGTTCTATCTACCTTAAGCATCATCATTTCAGATAAATAGAATTTATATTCAAATATCTGCATAGATTTATAACTATTATTCAGACTTTGTGATAATTCACTAAACCGATCATTGACTAGTTCAATTCCTAATAAATTTAATAGTTTTTCATCTTGAAAATAAGAGGTGTAGGAAGTCTGCTTATTTCTAGAATATTTTTTAATGTTGGATCCAGTGCCTAGTATTGCTGGATAAAAAGGAAAAAATTTTGAGTAAATATCCTGAGCTTTATTTGGTTGTTTTAAAGAATTCAATGTTCTTGTGTATCCACCAAAAAGTTCATCCCCTCCATCTCCAGAAACTGCAACTTTATAGTATTTAGAAATTTCCTTACTTAAAAGATACGATGGTACCGTAGATGGATCGGCGTAAGGTTCATCAAAGATGCGGATTGAATTAAGTACATCATTAAGTGAAAAATTGTCGCTTATGTTCTTGGTAATATGATTAGTTTTGTATTTATTAACTACTTGGTTGAACCAAACACTTTCATCAAATTTACTATCTTTATAGCCAACTGAAAATGTGTTTGTTTTTATATTATTATCATGATTTATCTTTATTAAGGAGGTTGAGTCAATTCCACCAGATAGAAAATTTGCAACTTCGACATCTGCATCAGATCTTAAATTTATGGATTCTAACAGTAAGTTATTAAACTCATTCACATTAAAGTTTTGAGAATCCTCAAAATTAGAAATATCCCAATAGTTACTTTTGTTAAGCTCAAATAAATCTTTTTTTAGATCGATTGTAATTATTTGCCCTGGTTCTACTTTGTAAATATTTTGAAATACTGTATTGGGGGAGGAAACTACTCCAACGCTCAAGTACTCTCCTAAACTTTCAAAACTTAAATTAGTAGAATTTGAAACTTTTGAAACAGATTTTAAATTTGAACCAAAGGAAAATGTGTTATTTTGAGTACTGTAAAAAAGTGGCTTCTGTCCAACTCTGTCTCTTATTAAATATAAAATCATATTTTTTAAATCAAAATAAGTAATTGCAAATTGTCCAACAACTTTGTCTAAAAAGCCTAATCCATATTTTGATAAACCAAGAAGAATTACTTCAGTATCTGAATGGTCTGTGTTAAACTTCACACCGTTGGCCTCAAGTTCTGACCTTAAGCTTGTATGATTATAAATTTCACCATTGAATAATATCATCGTATTGAAATCTTTAGAGTACATAGGCTGATCTGCAAACTCAGAGAGGTCGACAATAGACAGCCTATTAAATATAAAGTTAAAATTGTACTTTTTATTTTGATTATTAAATTTCTCTGTATTAGAAAGTAGCGATTTTTTACTATCAGGACCTCTGCAAACTATGTCTCTATTTGCAGTTTCTGTTTTTGTAGTATCAATTTTATCAGTAGATAAAATTCCTATGTACCCACACATTAAACCATTTTATGTTGACAAATAAGAAATAGATGGGTTAAATAATAAATTTAAATAAAATGAAAACTTTTTATTTTTTTATTTTTAATTAAATTAGACTGATACTAATGTCAAAAAATAAAGTTCTTATACTTGGTAGTAACGGTTTAGTAGGTAAAACACTTACAAAATCTTTATATGGATCATCAAAAGTCTCTGAAACAATAGCAGCTACACGTGAACGTGCAGATTTATTTTCCTTAGAACAAACAAAAAATTTATTAAATGAAGAAAAACCTGACATCATAATCAATGCTGCTGCAAAAGTAGGGGGCATCCATGCAAATAATACTCAAAGAACGGAATTCATTTTAGAAAATCTTAAAATAAATATGAACCTTTTTGAAGCTGTAGTGGGTCATCCTGAAACAAAAGTTATCAATCTTGGCAGTAGTTGTATATATCCACTAAATGCAAAGAATCCTATCTCTGAAAACTCTTTTTTGACAGGAATGCTTGAACCAACAAATGCACCCTATGCGATGGCAAAAATCACAGCAATAGAAATAGGGAGGTCCATACGTAAACAATACGGTATAGAGGTTTTAAACCTTATGCCCACAAACCTCTATGGTCCATACGATAGTTTTTCTGAACTAGATAGTCACGTTATCCCTGGATTGATTTCAAGAATGCATGAATCAAAGATAAAAAATGAAAAAGAATTTCTTATATGGGGAACTGGCACTCCATTAAGAGAATTTATGTATGCTGAAGACTTAGCAAATGCAATTGAGTTTTTGCTAGATAAAGATTTGGATTCAGATTTAATAAATATTGGAAGCGGTGAAGAAATTTCAATTAAAAATGTATCTGAATTAATTAAAAATGTTGTTGGGTTTGAGGGAGAAATATTATTTGATCCTTCTAAGCCTGACGGGAACCCAAGAAAGCTACTAGATTCAAGTAAAATAAACTCTCTTGGTTGGAATGCAAAAGTGGTGCTTAATGAAGGCTTAGAAACTACTTACGATTGGTTTTTAAATAATAAATAAATTATTTTTCATAAAATAAGTAACTTATTGAACTAAAAAATATAAAAGGAAACCTAACTCCTTCCATAGCAACATCAAAAGATGCACACATTAAAACAAAGGTTATAAATGAAAGTAGCCTTAAGTTATTTTTTTTCTTATACCAATGTGTTATAAGGCTTAAATAGAAAAAAATAAATAGAAAAAATTGCAAAAAACCACCCTTAGCAAGTATGTTGATTGCAAAATTATGAACATTCTCATTCATTAAATCAGTTCCTCTTCTACTTCCAAAGTCCATTGCGGGTAGCATTTCGTTATACCCAAATCCGTTTAATACTAAATCATTTCGCGAATCTCCTGATGCTCTATAAACGCTTTCACCATCAGCGGAGTACTCTGAATATGAAAATAAATCTAGTACTACGTCCTGCCAAATCTGTAGTCTCCAGTTTGCCATTTGTTCTTCAGAATATAACCTGCCATCATAAATAAAGAATGAGCCGAATAGTTCAGTGGTATTTTTTTCGTTTGCAGCTCTTGAAACACTAGCTGCGATTGTGTAAATTCTTTCTTCTTCTAATGTGTATTCATTTTCTCCAAAACCTAAACCTGAATTGTAAGTTGATAGAAAAAATACAGGTACACATAAAGTCATAACAATTAATGACTTAATCTTATTATTTAGAAAAATTTGTCTTGTTCGAATAATTTCTACAAATAAGAATATTGTCGCTGGTAAAAAGGCACCTTTACTTTTGTACAGAAATAACGGTATAAAAATTGCAGAAGATATCAAGAAATATGTGTAAAAATTAAACTTGCTTTTCATATTTTTCTGATTAAAAATATTAGTAAAAATATATAGTATGAAAACATCTGCTGCTTTTAAAAAGTCAAATTTATCAGAATACTTAAGAAAGAAATCAATTAAAAATTGAGGAAAATAAATAGTACTTAAGATATACGTAAGAGGTAACAGTAAGGGGAAAATCTTAATGAGATAAAAATCTTTATCAATATACGAATAAAATATACCTCCCAAAATTAAAAATGAGATTGTCCAAATATAGGAACTAGATTTGTAAGTGTATATATCAAAAAGAGACCCATTGGTGAAAAAAACAGTCATAAAAAAACTTATTATTATGAACTTTATTGAGTAAAAAGTTTGTTTTCCATAAACGAAGAAAGGATTTTCTTTTTTAAAAAATATAAAAAAGTATAATAAAAATAAATAAGCTGCTCCTATAGCAATTTCACCTATTCTATATCCAAAAATAAAAATACCCGTAAATGACCTGCCAAATAATATGGTCATAATTAAAATAGCTGAATAGAGATGTATATAAGTCCATTTAAAATTTTTGATTATTATTTCCATAATTTATTTTTCTTTAGTAAATTATAGAAATTTAAAATTATTAAGTTTTTAGTTTTAAGTACAGTTCTTTCTATGAAGCTTTTTTTGTTTTTAATATATTTTAATTCTAGCTTTTCGTTTAATATCTTCATAAATAGTTCTTCATATTCACTACACATAATGTCAGATTTAAAGGAATAATTGTTTAGATTGCTTTTTAAAATTTTATATGAATTCTTAATTTCAATAAGCTTTTCTGGAAAATTATCTTTGACAAAACTAACGCCAAAATTATCACAGTATTCTGGTAAAGCTCCGCTCTCAATGTACAGTATAGGCAATCCACATAGTGCTCCTTCAATATGATGATTGCCAGACGGCTCATTTAGAGATCCTGTTAAATAAATATGACTTTTTTTTAATTCTGTTGCCAGCTCTAACCCAGAAAGTGGGTTAATTACACCTGAGTTTTTAAAGTAAAAGTTATCAGGAAGATTACCAATATATTTGAATTCAAATTGCTCACTATATTCTTTATTGTCCAATAAAGAATCTAATTTTTCATATATATCAAATCCCTTATTCCAGTTTCCACTCCAGTGATGAGTAACTATAGACATTTTTTTGTCTTCACTGTAGACACTTGAATTTTTTTTATTAAATATTTTTTCATTTGACCCAGACATAATGACATGTGGATCGGATATATGAAACCCTTCATCTAGATACAAATCTTTAATCCACTGACTTACAAAAACTGTTGCATCTGAACATGCATTCGCAGCTACTATGAATTCATTTAAACCTTCTGTCTGTTTTCTTTCATCGCACTCGTTAATCCGATGGACAACTTTAACATTTATATTTATATTATTCTTATATCTAATAATTTCTTTATCAGTAAAAGCAGACGATTCAGAATTTTGTCTTGGATCAGTCAAAAGTATTACATCTATGTCATCGTCTAAAAGATGATTTATTACTCGATGCCCTTTACTGTTCAGATAATTTCGTAGATTTTCAAAAAAAAGATTGCCTCCTCCCCAGGGTCCTTCTTTTATATAGGCACCAATACTAACTTTCATTTAATTCCTTAATTAGTTTATGGAACTTATCAAATCCCTTAGGTATGGTTAAAAGATTTGAATTCTCATAAGAGTATTCTGTGTCTGCCTTGGCTGAGCCAAAGTTATTCATAGTAAATATAGAACTTGGCGAAAGAATTTCGCTTGCAATACCCACATCAGTGGAGATAACTGGTGTTCTGGTTAATCCACATTCAACAATAGCTTGAGGACCACCTTCTAATCTTGAGGAAACAATATAAAGATTAAGAATGTTATAAAGTTCATTTAGTGTTTGAAAGCTCACCATTTCAAAATATTTGTAGGGTATATTTAATTTTTCCAATTCATTGATTACATACTGTCGTCTTTTTCCGGTTAAAATAACTTCTATTTTATTATTTTCTAAAAACTTTGAATATACAATTTCTACAAATCTGTCAGGTCCTTTAATTAATTTAGGTGATTTTAAATCACTGCCCTCAGTGTCTCTTTGGAATGAACCAATGTAAAACTTATCCTTATCTAAGTCATACCTTTCTTTAATACTATTTTTATCTTGAATTTCAAAAAATATTTTTTGATTTATCCAGAAAGGGATAGATGTAATTTTTTTATCTGTCATTTGCCTTACCTGTTCTTTGGTTTTTTTTGAGATGACGTGATATTCACTAACAAACTTATCCCTAGAATAAAAATCTTTTTCGTCATCTTTTGAAAATTTTGTGAAATCAATATGATAAATTGAACAAAAAACTTTTTTGTTTAGTAAATATTTTTTTTTAACATTTTTCCATTGCCATGGAGTTATTATCCAAACAATATCTGCTTTTTTTATTTTTTCAGTAGAAATATCTGGATTGTTCTCGTACCATTCGTTTCTTAATCTATCAACGATCCAAGATTCTTTTATATTATTAAGATAAACAGTCATAAGACAACAATATTATATATAGGTATTATGTTTTTGTGTATAAGCTTATTAAAACTAAGAAATTTTTAACATAAATTTGGAATAATCATGGTAAAGAAACATTTAATAACTGGCATAAGAGGTCAAGATGGCTTATTTCTGAGTTCATATATTTTAGATAAAAATGAAAAACATGAAATAATTGGTATTTCAAGAAATAGTACTGTAGATTTGTTTTTTAAAAAACTTAAGTACCTTAACCAAAATGCTTTTTTAGAAAACATTAACGTTGTAAACATAGATATTAGAGATAAATTTGCGGTTAATAATTTAATTTCTGATTTTGAGCCAGATTATATATATAACTTATCGGGGCCTAGCTCAGTATATAAATCTTTAGTTGATGATAATCTAACATATCGAACTATAACTACTATCTTTAATAATATTGTTGATTCAGTTATAAAAAATAATTTAAAATGTAATATTTTTCAAGCCTCTAGCTCAGAAATGTTTGACAAGAGTCATAAACCGCTTAATGAGAATTCTTCATTAAAACCCAGATCTCCCTATGCAGAGGCTAAATTGCGAATACATGAAAGTATTCAAGATTTAAAAAGTCATGAATTTTTAAATATTTCATCTGGGATAATGTTTAATCACGAATCTGAGTTCAGAGATGAAGAGTATTTGATAATGAAAATAATAAACGCTGCTGCAAATATAAGAAATGAGAAATCTGAAACTTTAACTGTAGGAAGTCTTGACCTTATAAGGGACTGGAGTTACGCAGGAGATGTTGCAGAAGCTATTTATCAAATTAATAATCAAAATAACAGCGAAGATTATGTTATTGGATCTGGTCAAGGTAACACTATAAGAAATATCGTTGAGATAGTCTTTAACTACTTTGGTATTGGTTGGGAAGAATTTGTAAACGAAGATCCTACCTTTCTTCGAAGTGGTGATCCAAAGTCAATTATTTCAGATCCATCAAAAATTAATAATGAGCTCGGATGGAGAACAAAAATCTCACTTGAGGAGATACTAATTAAGTGTGTAAAGAAATTTTATCCAAACATAGACTAAACATAAGGAATTAAATTCTTTTTCACACATTTTGCAAAATATGCTTGCTCTTTTTGATTAATTGTTGATATATTGTTATTCATATTTAAGGTATACAGGGCTTCTTTTAAAATCGTTATTTTGAAATTATTCTTTATAAGATCATTGAATAACTTATAATCTTGTGCATAATAAAACTTTTCATCATACTTACCTACTTCTCTGAATGTTTTACTTTTTAACATCAATGTACCATGAATAAAGGGGTTTTTATATTTAATAACTATCTTTGGGTGTATGTATCTTGAATAATTTGGTATTACAAGATTCTTTCCCATAATTTTGGCTAAAGTTGTACACCCATCAATTTTTGAATTATTTAAGTACATATATTGTTTTAGCAGTCTATCTTTATGGCTTACATCATCTGAATCTTGTCGAGCAATATATTCTCCACGAGCTTCGTTTGCCAACAGATTTAATGACTTAGTTAGACCAATATTTTTATTATTTTTAAATACTCTAACTCTTTTGTCAAGATTAGAGTATTTCTGACAAATGTCATAACTTTTATCGCTTGAATAATCATCCATTAATAGAAGTTCCAAATCTTCAAGTGTTTGATTTAAGATACTGGAAATAGCATTTTCAATATTTTTCTCATCATTGTGAACAGAGAGGAGCACAGATATTTTTTGACTCATATTTTAGTTTCCAATATTTCTTCAAATGAATTAAGAAGTCTTTCATTATCAAGATAATGCCTTATAAATTTATTATTTCTTTCTCCTTCTGTATCTAGAAATTTAGAGTTGGTGACTTCTTCTAACTTTTTTTTCATATCCTGATAATTAAATTGTTCAAACATGAATTTTGAGTTTTCTGGAAAAAAATCTTTAATACCTCCAGAGTCTGGAAATATTGATGGAACTGATAGCTGTGATGCTTCACACAATAAAGTTGGCTGGCCTTCATAAAGTTTAGTGGCTGTAACAACAGCTTTTGATTTTTCTATAATTTTTAAAACTTTCTTATTTTCCATGCTCCCTGTTAGCTCTATAGAGTCTAAATTTTTTACTTTTTCTTTTAAACTTGGAAAAAGAGGCCCTTCACCAATTATTATTAATTTAGTATCATTTTTTTCTATAGCAATCCAAGTATCAACAAGTTCTTGAAGGCCTTTTTCATAAGAAATTCGTCCAGCATAAACTATCTGATTTAACTTTTTATTCTGTTTTTTAGTCTCACCATTCACACTTAAAATTGGATTGGGCTGGAC
>Ga0213868_10003665_pt1 | contig 14260 bp, 10 predicted proteins | sample PICome_9_FD_160087 | JGI IMG/M metagenome (GOLD analysis project Ga0213868, IMG submission 160087) | Coastal seawater microbial communities near Pivers Island, North Carolina, United States - PICO127 | ecosystem: Environmental > Aquatic > Marine > Coastal | place: USA: North Carolina...
TTTTTAGAAGATACCAGCTCCACAGAGCTGTTGGTTAACGTTGTGGTGGCGGTTGATGCACCTGACAACGATAACGACGGTATTCCAGATTCATTGGATTCCGATGATGACAATGATGGCGTCCGTGACAGCGCTGACGCATTTCCGAAGGATTCGTCTGAGACCATCGATACCGATGCTGATGGTACGGGTAACAACGCTGATACCGATGATGACGGTGACAGTGTGGCGGATACTGCAGATGCGTTCCCGCTTGATTCGACAGAGTCAGTAGATACTGATGCTGATGGCACGGGCAATAACGCTGATACCGATGATGACGGCGATGGCGTTGCAGACACCTCAGACGCCTTTCCTCTAGACAAGACAGAGACCCTTGACACTGATGCTGATGGCACGGGCAACAATGCCGATACCGATGATGATGGCGATGGCATTATTGATGCAGACGACAGGTACCCACTAGTAGTAGGAAGTAATCTGAATCCGGTCTTCGAGATAGCATCTAGTTGCTCAAGCATTCCCGAAAACACAGTTGCCGTATGTACCATAGCAGCAACTGACGCAGATGGTGACTCGTTGGTATTTAGTCTTTCTAGTGGTGTTGATCTAGCTGATTTTCAACTTACATCTGGTGATTTAGTCTTTGTCAGTGCACCTGACTTTGAGTCACCCGAAGATACTGGCACTGATAATACTTATGTTGTCGTAGTTAGAGTCAGCGATGGTTTTACCACAGTTGACCATGAGCTGACCGTCACTGTCACAGATGTCGAAGAGGCTGTCGCAGGGTTGCTTGTTCCTAGCGCTATGAGTCTCTTAGAGACTCAGGAGTAATATATGAATAACTTTAAAAGTTTAGTTTTGTTTACATTGACGTTGCTTCCTCAAACTATTTTAGCTGGTTCATTTGATGATGATGAGCAGCGGTTTAATGTGGAAGGGCAATCGATAACCGAGTCGCTCGGTAACGTTAATACTATTTTGTGCTATATGGCAGCTATGCGCACTGACCAACTTGTTAATGATGGGGTCTATAGGGCTAAGATATACGACGATGACTGTGATTCGTCTGCTGCAGATGCGGCGTCAGAACAATCTTCAGCGACTGCAGCCAGTGCCTCTGCATCCGCCGCTGCGACTACTACCCAAGGACAGGGTGTGGCTGCTAAAGCGTCGAGTAAGTCCATTGTATCATTCGCTCGCGAGAGCAACAGCTCACCGGTTTTGGGTGTGGTCTGGGTTGAGCAGGCCTCGGATTCTCCTGACGAACCAGACGCTTTAATCTATATTGATGTTGAGCAGTCGGCAGGGCCGTCCGAGTTGTCTCCGAACGGTGATTTTGTCATGAATTACTCCGTGCACGTTGACACAAGTAGAGATTTAGAGGGTAAATTTGCATCTTTTGGCATTGAGGATGGTATGCTGTTTCAACAAGGTTATATCCGCGCTAGTGGCCAGGAGATAAAATTTAGGGAGCTTGGTCAGCAATTTGAAGCAAATGTTTCGGCTACTTCTTTAGAGAATGGAGATAAATACGGTGTTTATGGTGAATACGCCGGCTATAACTTATTTGGTACCCAGGTAGATCTGCAAGCTTACTATCAGTTTTATATCAGCGCGGCAGATAAGGGTTACTGTCGGAAGTTAATGACGGTTGAAGAAATCATTTGGCCTGATCCCTCTGCAGCGCCTGAGGAACCAGGTGAAGACTTTGATTGGGCTGCATTCTGGGAACCAAGCCGAACAGATGTATACAATACAGAGACAGGTGTTAATGATCTCGCTAACCACTCCCAAGCGGATCTTTTAGCTACAGAGGAATGCTATACAACAGATCGAACTAAGGCCCAGCGTAATGTCCACAGTTACGGTGTTTACAACACTGATGGTAGTCGTTTAGCTATAGAAAACCCAGGTTTTCCTCTAAGAGTAACCCTACCAAACGGTAATGCGAGTGGTGGGCCTTTAGATGTGTACGCTTATGCTGACTATTGGGGCGTTTGGGTTGACCCTATCGGACGAGCCTTAATCGATGAGAACACAATATTTACTAAGGAATCGTTTAACGAAGAAGTCGCAAGCGACGAGAGTAACTATAATCTCACTTCTACAGAAGTTAAAATTGTTAAACGACAGACGTCATTTGAGCCATTAGATAATCTAAATGGCCTCACCCTGATGATGAATGTTGACGACCCAGCGTGGAGTGAAGAATTTGCAATTTTGTTTGGTCGCGTACCCGCTTATACCGAGTACGAGGCTTCTTTTGACAAAGATACGGAAACATTCGTTCTAGCTAAGGCTTTGGTATTCGACCCATCATACGAAGAGGTGACATTAGATGAGCCTATCACTTTCACTTCTACTCAGTGGCTAGCCACGATGAAAAGGACTTTTGGCGCGATAGGTGACGATTGGTTTTTTGAAGACATTAGGCGACTAAATGTTTGGTCGCCTGATACACAGCAAAACTATGAGATACTACGCTCTGCTTTCGAAAATCCCACGCTGGCAGCCGCACCCGCGAATGGTGAGCAAGGAATCGGTGTTCGAACTGAGAAGTCCGGTTTCGTAACTGAAGGCGACTTAACAGAAAAGCTCTACTGTTTACGTGATTGCCTGACGGCCGATAAAGTCTTGCAGATGTTTACTGAGTCTGTCCAAGAAGGTGCTTCGATAGTGGCTAGTCCCTTTGCTGATGTTGGTGAATACTTAAAAGCTGATATCGGAGAGTTCGTGGCTGGTGATTATTTTGATGGTATTCTTGAAAGCGAGATGGTCGTTTATGAGACTATTTCTGGTGTTTTGGTGGATCCAACAGGTGCAGAATTTAGTAAGGGCGATACAGCGTCCGGGGTGCTGGCGTCTCTAGAGCGACCTGAAGAGAACTTACAGCTTATTTCTTACATTGATTCAGTGGGAGATACGAGAAGTATTGGATGGGGTATACGTACAGGACCACTATTTGCAGCGAGCGATTTGACGAAGATGGAGTGCCGTAAAACTGGCGCGGATCAAACTTATGACGAGCACCCGGTTTACGGAACAAGCACAGATGTAAAGCGATACTGCGGTTATCAGATTTATGAGGGCGGTCTTGCGACAACCTATGATATCTCTGTAGAGATAAGTCCCGCGTACCAAATTAGATCAGCCACCACCGGTGAGATTGTTACTATTGATGCACCTAAAACACTCTATTATAACGTACCAAACGATGATGCTGCGTTCGGTGAAGATGTGGGTAAGCGCATCCGCGTTGAATTTAGAGGTCATGGTCAGTTAGAAGGTATCCCTGGGTTTGTGTATGATCCTTTAACAGGAACCGACTTAGGCGAGTATGTGGACGTTTGGCAGGATCACTACCGCTATTTGCGAAGGTTCATCATGCCCGACGGCAGTGCGCTTGAAGATGCGACTGACAGAGACGCGACTTATAAGGTTAAAGCTCTATATGGAGAAGAGTGGTTGACCAAGGCTGACGGAACTGTTTCTGGAGTATTAGATCTTCGTGGCAAATACACTTACATAGGTAATAAAGCCTCTTTGGTCGATACTAATGTCATGCGTGTGCCAGGTGACCCGTTTAACATAGCGGATTACATTGGTGCCATGCCAACAGACAATATCATCAACGATGGCAAGGCGTCTGTGATACATGGAGAGGTTATATTTGACCCAACGCCCTAACGTAAGTAGGGCTTAGTCAGTATTTAAAAAAACCGGCTATTTCGCCGGTTTTTTTGTTATCAAGATAAATAGTTAATACTCCGGCGCAAAAAACTCTCTCTAAATACTCCGATTTTTCCCATATTAATGTCAAGCTAGTGGCGTAGGAATAGAAGCAACTATCGGCACTATCCGTATGGGAGCAGTGCCGAGGCGGTGCTAACTAATATAGCCTGCAGTCTGCCCAGAGACATAATCGGTCGACGATACCTTGTTGTTAAGGTTTTAGGCAGTCCTTGTTCATATCTTTTGTAAAATGGGCCTGTATTCTTGTCATCCGGTAAAATTAATCAATCTGGATCGTTAAAAATTAGGCTATGAAGTGGGCCCGCGATATGCTGGACCGACCTCCTAGAGATCTGGTTTAAAAGGCAGGCGTACGTGCCTATATAGTGTGGCACTTGATTAATCCTGTCCCGATAGTGCAGGATGAACTTTTTTTAACCCAAATGATTACTGAAACGTGAAAAATAAAGCTTTAATTGTGGAAGATCATCCGGTTTTCAGGGATGCCATTAAAGGTATTTTATCTGAGTTAGATATTTTCGATGAGATACTTGGCGTGGCGTCTTTAGCGGCGACTCAAGATATTCTGCAACTTGATGCCAATTTCAAATTGATCATACTTGACCTTAATCTCGATGATACAAGTGGCCCTGACGGAATCGTGTTTTTGCGAGATCGGTATCCGGATATACCCGTGGTTATATTTTCAGGTGAACCCTCAACGGATATAATCATCCAAGCTTATGAGTATGGTATCAGAGGCTTCATTCGAAAGTCGTCACCGCTAGCGTTGGTTTGGGACTCGATCAAACAGGTAGTGGGCGGTGGTTTTTATTTTCCAGAAGATGTGATTGATACGATAGCAGGCAAATTGAAAAATGATAAAAAAGCTGAAACCGAATCAGTAAAAACTATCGATTTTCCCCCAAGACAACATGCTGTTTTCATGATGATGCTTGAAGGTCACTCAAATAGACTTATTGCTGAACGGTTGCACATGGCCGAGGGAACCGTGAAAGCTCACTTGAGTTTGGTTTATCAGGCTTTAAATGTGAAGTGCCGGGCACAAGCAATCCTGAAGGCAGTTGACCTTCAAATCATCTAGTCTGCAATTATTAAGCTGAAACTAAAATTACTACCAAGGCCGAGTTGTGAGGTTAACTGTAATCTTAAATTCAATACATTATCGATTTTTTTGACGATAGCCAGGCCTAGCCCGCTATGAACGTTTAGGTCCTCCGTGGTTTTAGACAATCGGACAAACTGGTGAAATATTCGAAGATGATCTGTTTCTGATATCCCCACGCCTGTGTCGATTATTGAGATCGTTAACTTGTTAACGTCTATCGTACATTTGACGATGACTTCACCTTCGATCGTGTGATTGATCGCATTACTCATTAGGTTGCGTAAAACTCTTGTAATCAAGTTATAGTCTGAAAGCACTGTAACATTGGGGAAGTCTACATGGAGTTGTAGCCCCTTATTTTCCGCTAGCAGCCTAAATTCACTGGCCATACTTTTAAGAAGCCGCTGGATATTAAACTTTTTCAATTTTATGGGTGCCTTATCGGACTCTAAGATGGCCAAGTCCATAATGCCGTTTAACAGGTCAGTGGTGGCATTGATACTCTTGCACTGCAACTCTAAAAGATCAGTATTTCTGTCTGACGTGGATTGGAGCATCAGCATTTCGTTAATCATCTTAATCCCATACAAAGGTTGTCTTAGGTCGTGGCTAGCGGACGCCATAAATGTAGCTTTGTCCGTTATTGCCTGTGCCATAGTTTGCTCCGACATTTCTGATTTTTTTTGTGCGCGTCTTAAATCCGAGGCCAATCTTAGGTTTTTAATTCGTGCGCGCCGATAAGACTTATTAGCCGAGTGCACTATGGCTATGGGCACGACACAACTAAAAAGTATATAAATACCTATCGCTAGAGCGTGAACGTCGCTATTGAACCAATAGATACACGGCTGCAAGTGGAGCGCTAAAATTGAATAAACGTAGGTCTTCACGTCGTCGGATTGGAGAGAAATAATCGCAAGACCATAGAAAGCGACTACGCTCGTTAAGAATAAAGCTACATCGTTTGTTGCAGTTCCATTCGTAAGCCAGATACAAGATCCCCATGTGAGCTGTATAGTGATACTAGAGTACAACAATTTTTCATGATGACGACACAGGACTACGTAGGAAGCGCCGTTCAAACTTTTTCTGATCGATCTGCTGAGAAATGCTCTAAGGGTGATGGTAAGCTGAATAATCACAAACCATCCAGCAAGGTACGCTATCGACAATGTTGCCGAGAGAGCAAAGCAGACTACTAATGCTGCTATGCTACCTATTACAGCGCTAATAGAGAAGGTGGATAGCTTCCTGTTAATAACTGACAGCAGGAGTTTTTGATCGTACTGTTCGGGTGCGCGATCAGCGGAAGGCCACGAGGTCAACATTTTATAATCCATAACCTTGAATAGAGGATAACAATCTTACGTGCGCCTAGCCCGCGTCTTGTGGATCATGGACCTGGCTTAAGTTATCGAGTTAGTGACCTAAAATACAGCGTTTTAGTTTCGCTGTCTCGAAAACCCGTCGAAATAGGTAAAAATGTTAGCGAAGAAGAAGGCAGAGAATAGCAGATATTCAACAGAAGTTAGCGCGATCAGAGACTCGCGCTCTGAGTTTGTGGAGCTGATGGATACGGCCAACCCAATGTACGGCAGAGCCAGGGCATTCTACGCCGGTGACAGCGCGGTGATGGAAGCAATGAAAATAGGCCGAGGGTTTCTTAGGGAAGACCCCGACGAGTTAGCCGCAACGATACTCCGCATGAACAAAAGCGAAAAAGAGGCTTTTCGATTAGGCGCGTTGCAGAATTTACAGGATCAATTCGATTTAAGCGTCGAGTCTGCGAACATTGCGAGGAATGTAATGAAGTCTCAGAGACGGCGGCAGTTGCTTCGATTAGCATTTCCTGACGGCGAGGAGGGTAAGGCAAGCTTTGAAGTGTTCATGGATAACCTGAGTCGCGAGAGCAATATGGCGGTGACAGAGCGCGCTGGGATGAATAGCGCGACGGCTCAGCGTAGCGAATTGATTGGTACCATCAGAAACCAGGTAGATAATTCGTCAAATTTGCAAACGTCGGGAATTGATTTGATCATGTCTAGCCTTCGGGATACCAATCGGACACAATCAGACGTTTCCTTGCGCGCCGTTTCCGAGGAGCTTGCAAGAGTGCTGACTGAGACTAATCCGGCCCTGCTGCCGCAAGTGCTGGTGGATCTTGGGCAAGGAACACTGCTCGACTCGTTAAAGCGTAATGCGCCGGGCCTATTGCCGCAGTTATTGCCAATGCTTGGGCAAGGTCTTACTGGTCCCGGCAATGTTGGTTCAATGAGCGGACGGGCGGGCGCAGGGGTGGCGCCTTTAAATGATCAGCAATCCGCACTGCTTGGTTTATAATCGTCGCTGAGATTGGGTTGGGCGGCACGAGCAGTGCCGGCTCGGGGCACCTTTTTTAAATCCGCATCAAAAATGCATCAAAATAGCCATGAGCCCTGTAAAACGGGCTCTTTCAACCCCGGCCCCGGGCACCATTCCCCTCCAAAAACGCCAAAAAAACAGCGAATTCCCGCGGGAACCCTCTGCGCATCACGATTACTATAGTGTTTTAGACCGCGGCATGAATACTCAGCTGCCCAGCCTCAGGAAAGCCTATCGTTTAGATGCAGAAAATGACACGACGTGAATTTTGCGTGTCAGGTTTTGCAGCGGCTAAGACTTAACGCTGGTTATGAAATCCTGCCAGCGGGCCTGGAATGGGACACGGGTGCCGCACAGAAAGGATAGGGCTAACTGCAGAGGTGAGTGTGCTTGAAACCACAGGGCTCAATCGCCTCTTGATTATTTTCACAAATCCTGCAATCGTCTGGTGGCGGGAATCTGGTCTGTGGTTGGAGTTTCATGTCAAAGATTTTGTATCTGGTGTTGCTGACGCTGTTGATCTTTAAAGCCAATGCTGAAGAAGCTGTTGTCAGATCGCAGGCTGTAGTGCTGTCTGCGCCGAAAGGTGGCGCCGACAAGGTCGGGTTGCTAGAAGCAGAAACTCGGGTGGAAACGGGTGTGCGGCGCGGATTATGGGTTGAGTTGATTAAACCCTCACAAGGTTGGGTCAAGTTGCGTTCTCTAAAGATAGGGTCTGCTGGGACCGGGTCCACAAGTTCTTCACTAAGTGGCCTTAAAAGCGGTCGCGAGGGCGTTGGTAACGCTGTATCAGCGAGTGGCGTAAGAGGGCTTGACTCAGAGATGATCAAGCTTTCAGACCCGGATTTTCAAGCGCTTGAAGAGTTTAAGAAATCTACGGTGGTGTCCATAGACGCGATTCATTTCGCAACTGATCGAAGACTTAGTGGTAGAAAAATCGCCTATTTAGCGGACCCGATAAGAAAGCAAAACACGTCGACAAGTCTCGATGCTTCAAAAACCGCTGCAGCAAAAACCGTCAAAAAACCAAATCCAACTAAAAAGAAACAAGTTGTCTCCGATGATGATTGGTAATTTTGCGTTTCTCAGACATCGCGGCGAGGTAGTTTGATTGAATAGAAAAATCTTGAACTTTGGCGTTTTCTTGTTCGCCCTGTCTATTTCCATTACGGCGGCAGAAGAAACGAATGATAAAGAAATCCTGGCGGGAGACCAGGTTGCGGCGTTGTATCTAGGTACTGTAGATCTCATTGCTGATAAAAAAGTTAACGAATACGTAAATTTATTGGGACGCCACTTGGCCGATCAGACTGAGCGCCCCGAGCTACCATGGGTGTTTGGTATTCTGGATACGGATTCTGTGAATGCGTTTTGTGCCCCTGGAGGTAAAGTGTTCGTCACCAGAGGTCTTTATCAGCTGTTGGAAACTGAAGATGAGCTGGCGGCCGTGCTCGCTCATGAATTAGCTCATGTCGTCAGACAACATCATTGGCAAATCATTAAGAAGCAGCAAGCAGCTACTCAAATGATCGCCAAGATGCAATCTAACATGAATAACGCGAATGACCTTTTTACACAAATGAATGGTGTCTTCACCGACGTAATGACTAAAGGGCTAGACAAAGGCGCGGAGTTCGAGGCCGACAGAGATGGGGCTGTAATCGCGGCACGCGGGGGATATAACAGCAGCGCGCTTTTTGATGTCTTGGCTAAGCTGGATGGGTTAAAGGCTGAGGCGAAATCCGTAGAGCTGTTGTTTCAGACCCACCCTACACCAAATCAAAGAATAGATATGTTATCGATCGCATTTTCGACTGAGCTTGAAGCCGCAGCATTGCCAGCGCGCGCAGGCCCTATGCTGATAAAAATCAGCGTTCCATAGGGTCAATCATATTATGTCGCTGTTAAGAAGATTTACCTTGTTTATGCCTAAGCTGATAGTTGTCGTTGGGCTGATCAGTAGACGTTCAAAAAAGAGGTTTTATCTAGGGCTAGCCGCGTTATTTTCAGTTGCAACCATGGCGTATTTTGGTGTGGTGACGAGTCAGCAGGGATCCGCATTTCTTCAATATGACACAGACTCCATCGACTTAGCTTTCGAGTATCGACTAAAGCAACCTAGCGCGGACGAAGATATCATATTGATTGATGTCGATGAGCGAAGTCTCGCGCTGATGGCTAATGAATTCGGACGCTGGCCCTGGCCACGATTTGTTTTTGGTGAGTTTTTAGCAGGCTTAGCAGACAATGAAGTTGGGGCCGTAGCTCTTAATGTTATGTTTAGTGACCCAGATCTTCAAGATGTAGAATCTGACGCTTTGCTAGCAGAAATGTCTGGTTATGCTCGGCAGGTGGCTTTTCCCATAACACGCTTATCGGCTGAAAACGATGTGCTCAGTGAGGTCAAACTGTCTCAACTACCAGGAGCTGTTTTGCCTGAAGCCGGTTTGATGGACGAAACGGTTGCTGTGTTGTATCCCTATTTCGCGGAAGCACACGATCGTCTAGGTATAAACAACCTGGTTTTGGACGATGACGGGGTCGTTCGCCGGTTTCAGCCGATGTTTTATGATGAAAATTTCGCCTTCCCGTCGTTGGCGAAAAGAACAATCGATATATTTGACGCCAATATTTCCTCAGAGCTAAATGATGAATATCTGGTCAATTGGCGTCCCTACAACGCAAGTTATACGCGCTATTCATTTTTTGACATTTACTCTGCTTTGGCAGGAGAGGGTGATTTTGATCTTGGCATATTGAAAGGAAAAATTATCGTCATCGGTGCTACCGCGCCTGGGCTAGCGCTACTTAAGGGGACTCCGCTGTCTAATGCGATTGATGACAACTTCATGATAGCCAATTTTATTGATGACATGAAAAATAATACTGGCTTGACGCCCATTCCAGTTTGGATGATTGTGCTTTTTTCATGTTTCGGTTTTTGGTGTCTTGCTATCGCGCACGTTTACGAGGTCGATGAAGATGTAATCGATTCTGTTTTTATCGTGGCGGAAGTTCTCAGCGTTCTCGTTACGCTGATCTCAATGAGTTATACAACAGTTGCGATTGATCTTGTTTTTCCTGTGCTTATGGGAATTGCATTCTTCTCGGTGAGCAAGCTCTATTCCATTCCGGTCCGAGGATCACGACGGGGAACGAGACTTTTCTTCGATGAAATTGAATGGACAGGTGCTACAGAGGCGTTGCTTTTAGGATATTTTGATGATGATAAAAAGTATGAACGTGAGGTGGATGACCTGGAGTCACGGATAGGCGCCAAAAAGGTGTTTTGCATCGATAACTTATTTTCGGGTGAGAACCTTACGTCAGACATTATAGGCCCAGCTCGATACGTACTCGTTTTAGATCACGAAAGCAGCGCATTAGATGGTAGTGAGCTGATCGAATCCGCTGGTAAGTTGGTACGCATCATTTCGGTAGTTGGCACGCACCTCGAGGCTCGTACAAGTGTGAGCAAAGCGATGTTGGATATGGTCGTCGAGTTTATGGCTAACAAGGCTACGATGCCAAATACTCGAGCAGATTGAAGAGGTAAAATATAGTAATGGCCCATAATTATAGTCTCGCTGCTGCGTTTCTCGTGTGCTTCTTTGCCGCCACCGCTCTGCAGGCAAAGCAAAATGTTCAGTTTGCTGGTATAGCCTTTGTCGGCGGGCTGAAAGACGCGGAAGTGACGATGCCCTACGTCACAAAAGTATTGAGCGACTCGAAAATTCGCATTGCTAATACCGAATTAATGAAAATCGTAAGCAAAGTCGACAGAGAAGACTTAGTGTTTCTGACTGGCGGAGAAGGGGGGGGCAGTATCAACAGCGGAAGTGCTCTCGCGACGGCTGTGGCCATAAGCGCAGAGTCTTTTCGGGATAACCGCACGAGTTTCGGGAACACCTTGAAATTGTCACTTCGCGCGCAGATTCTGACCTTTGATTTTACGAACAAACGCGTTATCAGCTCCTTTCCGGTCTACAGCGCTTCAGTAAAAAGCTATAACGAAACCACTGATATGGAAGCCCTTCGGGAAGAACTGGTTGTAAAAACCTTAATCAATAACGATGAGGATCCAGGCAAGAGTATTTTTGACAAGGTTGGCAAGAAGCTTGAAACTTTGAAGTTCAAAGAGGGGTGGAAAGTTTATGTCCAAGTCCGAGATGTCACGGTTAACCCACCTGCCGAAGAAATTTTAAAGGCCAACAACATTCCCGTAGACGCCTATAAAAGTTGGCTCGCAGCAGCCTTTTCAAGCGGTCTTTCTGATTTTCATGATATCCCTGTCCTTCCATATACCAAGGGTCAGGCATTAGGTGCAATGCGTCTGCGTTTCGATGAAGGTAACGATGTCAGCTTTTCGCTACCGCCCGCCGATTTTGCGGTCGATTTGGTGGCCAGGGGTTTTGGTACGAAAGAATTGGGGTCGACTAGCGCAACCACTACAAAAACCCATGGCGTAGGAATGGAAGTAGGTTTCTCAGACGTGGCATTAGGAAGCCTCTTCTCAGAAAATATGCAGATGGGCAGAGTCGTGCAGTACAGCAAGGACGCGCAGGTTGGGGAGTGGCCAATTTACGAGGAAGTACAGCTGGTGTTGATCACTGAGTTCATGGGGCAGTTGGTTAAACCGGATAAGAAATGGATGGATCGCCACCTAAAAACCAAGAGCAAATATAAAGAAATCGTTAAGCAAATGAAAACGATTGATAAAAACATAATACAAATAATCAAAGGCAAGTGACGATGAAAATGATTGATTTTGGCATTGGAAAATCCTCTGTGATTGGTTTTTTTTGGGTTTTAGTCACCGGCCTGCTTCAGACGCCATTGGTTCATGCAGATACCGAATGGACTCAAGCGACGGTTACAAAAGAACTGAGCAGAAAATGTAATAAAGGTAAGCCGCGTTCCGCTGCGGATTATCAATCAGCGTTAACAGAAGTTAAGGTTGCTGCGATTCGAACATGGGGCTCCCAACAAAGCGTCGCGACAACGAACCTGCTGTCGAGTGCCGAGTCTGAAATTCTGGCGGAACTCGATACCTATCTGCTCAACCCCTTTATTCGTTCAGACTGTGACGGTAAGACCTTCAGGTTAGCCCTTAAAGCGGAGGTAAATGTTGCGGCTTTGAATCAATTAATGGCAAGAAACGCGCCGGCTGTTGAGGGCCCGAGATCTAGAATGACAGCGGTATTCGTCGCTAGGAAACAGATGAGTGTCAAAATCTATGATGATAAGGTGACCAAAATTAATCAACAGACTAACATTTCTGAGGCGGAGCAAAGTGCAGACGTTTCCGGCGAGTCGATGTCAGCTGTTGGAACAAGCACGACGACTGAGAAGAGTGTCACGGGTGGCAGCGTCGAGAAAAAAGCTAACAAAGTGCTCTACTCGGTCTTTAATTCAGGCGCTCTGGACGCAGCAGTAACAGAAAATTTTTCCTCCTATGGCTTCAGAGTTGTAGATGCCTCCCAAGTAGCTGGACGGTTCCCAGGTTTTGACTTGAATGCGTTTGCAGATGAGTTCGGGGTCGGTGATGACTTGAGCCCTGAAACAAAAAATGCTGCTTTCGACGCGATTTCAGGAAAAATCCCCCTATTAGTTGTTGCAACTGTGGATGTTCTAAGTTCCGATATTGACCCGGTTAATGGCAATAATATCGTTTATGCTTCCGTAAAAGCCTGGGTTTATCGCGATGACGGTTTATTTTTTGAGTCAGTCGCAGCGGTCGCTCCAATTCAGATGCGTGGGGCTGGGCTTAACGAAACAGCGGCGGAAACAGACGCTCTTGTGAAGGCTGCAGAAGCCGCAAGCAAAGAAATCGTAGATCAGTTGAATTCGGCAGGTATTCGCTAAAACGAGCTTTTTGGATGGTAAAAAGAATTATTATCTATGGTACATTACCCTGTCGAAACTCAATGAGACAAAGAATTAAGCGGAAACTATAACTACAGTCATAAAAAGAGGTAAAGAAGATGGTCAGAATATCTTTAGTTAGTGTGTTGGTAACGTTAACTTTAGCCAGTGTTACACCAGTTGCAATGGCGCTTCCTGGTCTTGGTGATGCCATGAAAGGTGTGATGCCGGGCGCAGAAAAATCTGCTGATGCAGATGGTGCAACTCAGCTTTCCGCAGCAGATGCTCAGGATAGTATCGTCACCGAGTTTAAAGAAATTCTTCGTGATGTTACTTTTGCACAAGGTGCGCTCTTAACAGCGCTTGGAATGAAAAATCAGGGTGATGCGGCTCAGGCGGATGCTAAGGCAATGTCAGGCGCGTGCGACAATAAGTGTATTGAAGAGGGAATCGCACGAAGCGCAGAGTTGGATAAGGTCATCGAGTCAGCCATGTCTGACGCCGATGCGATGAAAGCTGTCTCCAAAGAAGAGGCCGGTAAAGCGATAGTTCCTTGGTTAAAAGCTGGTTTGAGAACGGCGCAGTACATTCCAAAGCTCGGCGCTTGGGGCAAGTCAGCGACAACTGAGATAAAAGGCGCTGGACTTATGGGTGCAGCGAAGATGAAAAAGAAATTTTCTCAGGGGCTTTTTATTGTCAGTAAAGCTCCGGGTGCAGCCAAAAAATGGTTCTCGACGATTAAACTAGCTCGCGAGGTATTCAAGAAGAACGATATTTCATACGAGGGCGCAAACAGCTTTGATTTTTAAAGGCGCAGTTAGACGCACCTGACCGTTTTTGACGGTTGGGTGCTGTCTAACGCTCTGTCCATAGGGTGCGTTACTTGAGTTGTAACAAAGAAAGAAAAATCGGGGCTAGCTCTATCATTCAATGGCCAGGGAGCGTTTAGTCTAAAAATCATGACCGTAGAGTTGTTCGAAAGTCAGCCCATGAATGAAAGTGGTAGGTGTCATTAGGTGCCATTAAAGCACACGCTAAACTGCCCATCGTTAACAATTGACGAACCCTTGCAAAGCGTTCGTTGAGACGTAGGCATGATCCCTTTGCCTTTGCGCGCTGCTCTGGTTAAAACTCGAGGATAAAGCGTTCTGCAGTTAGGGTTAGAGC
>Ga0213868_10003666_pt1 | contig 14252 bp, 9 predicted proteins | sample PICome_9_FD_160087 | JGI IMG/M metagenome (GOLD analysis project Ga0213868, IMG submission 160087) | Coastal seawater microbial communities near Pivers Island, North Carolina, United States - PICO127 | ecosystem: Environmental > Aquatic > Marine > Coastal | place: USA: North Carolina | collected...
GATGTGGCCAGACGTCTTCAGGCCTACGAGTATTCCAGTTTCTTTAAGCAGTTGATCGGTTCCGTATGGTGGTTGTATGAGGTTCTCTACGTACTCCTCGCTATGCTGGTGCTTGGTGTGCTCAGCTCGGCGGCGGGCGAGACAATGCTTCAAGAGTTTGGGCTGCCACTAAATTGGGGCTACTTTTTGATGCTGGTGCTGCTAACCGCTCTTTTACTCGCAGGCCGAACCTTTCTACAGCGCGTACTGACTTTCTGGTCTGCAATGATGTTTATTGTCTTCGGCGTATATTTATTTTTCATCTTCGACCAGTTGGGTGGTGCCGCGAGAGTGTCAGTCGACTCCGCCCCCGCCCTCGCGGGTATCGCTAGCGGCGCTCTCTATGTGATGTACAACGTTGCGATAGCCCCTGTATTACTGTTTTCAATGCGTGCATTTGAGACTCGAGTGGAGTCCTGGACTGCAGCGGGGATAACGGCTTTTGCACTTGTTGTGCCTGCATTTATTTTTCATTGGGGCTTTACCGCCGTAGACCCCCTGTTACTGGATCAAGCTGTGCCGATGTACTGGATGATTGAGCAATTTGCACCCTCGATATTTAAGATGGTTTTTGTGGTGTTATTGCTTGGAACGCTTGTACAGACGGGTTCTGGATTGATTCATGGATTTATAGAGCGCGTAGAGCAGGCTCTCGCTGACAGGCAGCAGGGATCGCTGAATCGGCCCGCGCGGATTGGGATTACTATAGGTGCTTTGACGATTAGTTGGCTGTTGGCGCAATTTGGCCTGATCAACCTTATCGGTGCCGGCTACAGTGCAATGGGTGTCGGGTTTGCACTGGTGTACATAATCCCCTTATTGGTGAGATATTTCATTTTAAGAAATCTGGTACGGGATTAGCTCAAAAGCGGTACTTACAATTTTTGGTTGACCCAACCTCGGTGCCTTTACTGACTCCTGACAACGTGCGTGGATCCATCCGTGGATCAGAGAAATAGTTGTTAAAGCTTGAAAGGCGATCAGGTGATCACTAGGGTGCAGGCTGGCCGTTCATGATAAGAGCATCGGGTATATTAGACCTCCGTATGTGCCTTCAACCGGCTAGCGTAATCAAGGAGATGCGGCCTAGAATCTACTTTCTTTTTGTTTAAACAGTTAAAGACGATCAGAAATTCGGTGTGACCGTCAACGGCGACGAGAGGGTTTGATGAAGTTACAACAAGCAAATAAGGTCAATCGACAAAAACAAGTTGTTAAAACCGCAGCGCGACTTTTCTCATCCACGGGCTACAGATTAACTACGGTTGAGATGGTTGCGCAGCGAGCAAATGTCTCTCCCGTTACGATATACAACAATTTTGAGAATAAGACCGGGCTCTTACTCGCAGTGTTAATCGATGAAGGGGCAGACATGGAGGAGGTTGGTGAGAGAATCGTAGCTCAGAGGAAGCCAGCCGATCTTAGCGTCATCCACAATTTGGTGGATGTATACGTCGGCCACCCCATGGAGTTCATGAATAAGGCGTGTTGGCGCGAGTCGCTCGCCGCCGCAATAACCTCCTCGAATAAGCGATTTATGACTGAGTATCAAAATGTCGACAAGCGCTTGGCTCGGCAACTGAAAGATGTGGTTTGTCGACTCCATGAGGAGCATGTTTTTGAGGCAGGCGGCGATGCAGATATTTTGGGCACCATCATATGGAACAATGTGAACCAGATGTTTACCGACTTCATTTCCGACGAGACTATGACGCTGCAAACGCTCAAAGAGTCATTGCACAGGCAAATAAATGAGTTGCTCAATCTCGCGGGAAGGACACCTGCTACTACTTAGGTTGTTTGTCCTGCTACCGTTACCGCTTTATCAGGCACTGATAATACAATGTTGTCGCAAAACGCTGTCGCGCCAATGAACCCCCCGCACTGCCATACTGAGTTTTGAGAAGCACGATTGCCAATATTCGACGAACCAGCAGCTCAAGGAGGCGGATGGTTACTGAGCGTTTGCAAGACTAGGCGCCACTTGGATTAGCTTCCGATACACATTCGTAAAGATCAGCAAAGCCAAAGCCGTTGCAATTGCGCAGAGGATCATGACGGAGCTATAGCCCTCTCCGTATAAGAGTATGGTTCCCGCAATCGTTGGTGCGATCGCCTGCGCAAGTCCTTGAAGCGCGGGTACTAATGCCGCATACCGACCTGAGTGATCGATATTAGATAGCGTTCCAAGCTGAAAGACGTCAACAAATATCCACAGAAAGCTGAAAGAAAAGACACTGAATATGAAGGTGGTTTGATCAATCCTCTGTGCCATTACCAGCATACTCAAGCTCATCAAAAGCAATGCAAAGATCAGAGGTTTGGATTGTCCGAAATGGCGAGCGAGCCAAACGGTGAAAGCGGCAGCTGAAAGGCTACATATCTGCGCCCAAACAAGGGTGTCAGAGATAAGCTCAGCTGAAATATTCGCGTCAACGCCAGCTCGTTCTATAAACGCCCAGTAGGCGCCCACCATAATGTAAAAAGTGAAAACGGAAGCCAGACAAAGTCTCGGCAAAGCGGCAGGTATTGCCGGGCTGTTGGCGTCGGTGGTGTCCTCTGCATGTGCTTGCTTCGCCGGCTCGAAATACCGTGGGATCAAGGGGACAACTAATAGAATCGGTAAGGCTTCCAGGAGATAAAATCCGAAAATCCCATTGGTACCCCACTGTGCATCGATAATGGGGAAGATGAAGAAAATAAAGGCATTCATACTGACCAAAACAAAGAGCAATAAACTGTACGCCCAGGCCGTGTTGCGACTGCCTGCCAAACTCGCCGTGCAGGTTGAGTAACAGATGCCCGCACCAATGCCGGCCACTAGCCGGCTCATCAATAAGGGCATGAGGGCCTGATTCTGAATAGACAGAGCGTTGCTGATGATGAGAAGCGTCAAGCCAACGTAAGCCAGCCTCTGACGATTCGTTTTTTCAACCAGCATGGCTGTCACCGTGGACCCTATGAAAAGACCCGTCATATCTGCAGAGGCGATCCATCCAAGTTGCTGTTCATTGAATCCCAGTGACTCCGCTAACGAGCCGATAAATAAAGGCATGCCCATCGCAACCCCGGTACCTGCAATGCCGAGTAAAATCGCTGCTAGGACGGCGGTAGGCTCATCAAATTTGTTCTTGGAGTCTTGGTTTAGCGGTCTGCTTCCGTGACCAAATAAACGAAGTAGACGAGCTTTGATGGTATTCGATCGGTCATTCACCTTTTTTCTCACTTAACTTCTGTGTACTCGGGTTTTAGTGGGCACAACCCCAGAATATTGTCGGCGATTTTTTCGGCAAGCATGATGGTTATCGCATTAAGATTCCCGGCCGGAATCGACGGGATAATTGACGCATCGACGACTCTGACATTGTCAAGCCCATGCACTTTGCCCTCTGCATTTGTGACGCTGTTATCGTCCTTTCCCATGCTGCAAGTTCCACACGGATGGTAGTTAGATTCCAAGGAGCGATGAATCCAATTCAGAATCTCTCGGTCATTTTCGAGTTCATCGACCCCGGATAATTCAGTGGTCAGGCGACGCTGCCACGCCGTTTGCTGAAACAATTCCCTGGTCGTTTTAACCATGTCGATGGCGAGGTTTCGGTCGCTTGCGTCGCTCAAGTAATTGAAGCGAAACTTTGGCGGACTTTGGGGATTCTTGCTATCTAACCAGAGGTGACCGCGACTCTTAGGGCGCTGCAAACTCGCGAAACATTGAAACCCTGGGTCTATTTTTATCCCCTCGGGCGCAAAGTCTCCGCGCATAGCTATGCACTCTAGTTGCAAGTCAGGGCGTATTTCAGCGCTTGCTAACGATAAAAAGGCACCAACTTCAAAGTGATTGGAGACCCCTAGGCCTCTCTTGAAAAGTAGCCAATCCAGTCCGGTTTTTATCCTACCGATGGGCGTGAGCTCGGCTGCAAGTGAATCCCGGTGATTGCGGGCTCCGTAATCAAAGCACCATGCCGGGTGGTCATGTAAATTCTGACCAACGCCGGGGAGGTGCATTGTTGTATTAATACCAAGAGTGGATAAATGCTCTGCATCTCCCACACCCGACAGCATCAATAGATGAGGTGACTGAATAGCGCCCGCAGACAGGACCAGCTCACCTTCTACAGGGATATCTAGATCCTCGCCTCGTCTCTTCAGCGCCAAGCCAACCGCAGTGCCGTTTGAAAATTTTATTGACTCACAATGCGTTTCCAGCAGTACTTCGAGATTGCTTTTCTTAGGTGAGTCATACAGATAGGCCTGTGAGGCGCTGTGTCTTATCCCGTTGCAAACGTTTCGTTGTATTTCATGCGCCCCACCCTGACGAGCACCGTTGTGATCAGGATTGGTTGATATTCCCAATTCCGACGATGCACTCAGAAACGATCGAAAAAGGGGGTTGGTTATTTCAGTCTTAGTGACTGTTACTGGCCCTGAGAGTCCGCGATATTTTGGATCGCCAAGGGCATAGTTTTCGCTTCGCTTAAAGTAGGGTAAGCAGTGGGCATAACCCCACGTTTCTAGACCATTTTTACTCCAGTCGTCGTAGTCTGCTCGATTCCCCCTTACCCAGTTCATGCCGTTAATCGACGACGAGCCGCCCAGCACCCGGCCTCTCGGAGTGTAGGCTCCCACTTTTGTATCCGCGCTTTGAAAGCTTTCCCGTTCCGCGAAAAACTTCCAGTTGTATCGATCCTTAGTCAGAGGAATCCCGAGCCCAGCGGGCATTTGAATAAAGGTGTTCCTGTCATTTGGGCCCGATTCAATTAAGAGAACACGTTTGGCAGAGTTCTCAGCCAGCCTTGCGGCAATCGTGCTGCCCGCGCTACCAGCCCCAACCACAATGTAGTCATAGGATGCGGTTGATGGATGTCGGACAAACTTCAAACCAATCTCCACTTGTTCGGAATGTAATCGACCTGACGACTCACCATACCTTACTCCGCCACTGCGAGATCTATAATGCACTGTGTTTGCTGCGTGACTCTCCGCCGCAGTTCGGGCAATGGCATCTCATCATCGATGATAAATTCGGTAAACAACTGATTTGTGTTGTTCCAGAGAAGTTCACCGAGTGACTGCGCGTCACTGTCGCGCCCTAGGACTTTTTCATCATGGAGGCATTGAAACAGTCCAGTGACTTGGCGCTGCAGTTTTTTTTCGGCGGACCGATATTCCTTTGAGTACTGAGTGCCAGGGCTAGCTAGCGAGGCAGTCAAAGCCTGTCGCCAACATGACTTATTCATAAATTGCATTGGTTGCTCTATGTACAGCTCAACCAAGCGGTTGATGACGGTTGTATCTCGAGGTTTCCGCTTAGCTATCAGCAGCTCGCCAAGTAACTCGGTGTCTCTGGCTTCCGTTTCCAGTACGGCGAAAAGCAACCCTCGTTTGGTTTCAAAGTTGTTGTAAATAGTCATCGGGGAGACCCCTGCACGGGTCGCGACCAACGCAACGGTTGTTTTCCCATACCCAACTGATGAGAAAAGCCTTGCTGCCTCGTCGATGATTCGAGTTTCCCTGCTAGCCCTGTTTTTTTTGCTCAACTGCACCTCGCCAAAGAGAAAAAATAATTGTAGTTGACTACAAATATATTTTTCAATAGCCTCTTATTAAATCAAAAATAAGCCTAAATAAGGGGTAATTTGGATGTTTTTAGAAAAATTGATAGAAAAAACTTTATTTGACTTCATTAAATCATCATTAATATCCCCTCGAAAATTGAGCAATGAGGCTCCGCATAATGAATCGCCTGGCAATCAGTTTCTAAGCGTAAAGACGCTACTAGCTGGCCTCGTCATCGTTACGAGCGCTCAAACGTCTGTTGCTCAAGAAGGCCCGCGCATTATTGAAGAGGTCGTGGTAACTGCAAGTAAGCGGGGCGACGTCAGTGCGCAAGATACGGCACTAAGCATCTCGGTCGCCTCGAGCGATATGATCGCCAAGCAAGGCCTCGTCGGAATGGATGACTTTCTTCGCGCAACGCCCGCCACGAACTTCTTGGATCGTGGCGCTGGTCGGAATGGCATTATTATTCGTGGCGTAACCGCGTCTCCACAGACCGATGCCACAGTGGGTGTTTATATAGACGAAACGCCCCTAACCGGCTTGGGCTCGTCATCTCCAGGCAGCGGCGGTAATCCAGATTTGAAATTTGTGGACATGGAAAGAGTTGAAGTGCTCCGTGGTCCTCAAGGCACCTTATATGGAGATGGCTCCATCGCTGGCACCGTTAGAGTCATACCTAATGCACCAGATCTAACCACTCTCTCAGGCGAGATTGCTGGAAACTCTTCGTCGACGGCAGGTGAAGGTGGCGACAATACAATGCTGCGAGGCGTACTCAATATACCCGTGGTAAAGGACACCTTTGCGATTCGCGTCGTCGCCTACGATTATGACAACAGTGGTTACTACAAGAGCGTTGCCGGTAGCAACGCAGACAAACAAATTTGGGCAGGCGCCTTCGGCGGAATCACGGCGGATAAGGGCGACGTCGGCAGTGACGAATACACCGGGGGAAGAATATCTGCACTCTGGCAAGTCACCGAGACCTTCGACGTGTCGCTATCTCACATTACGCAAGATATCGAGCAACGGGGGATACCTGAATCTCTCATGAATCTGGGTGATACCAATAGAGCCCCTTTCCAAAAGCTGGACGGGAGTGATGAATCACTTGGGATGGATTTCGATGTCACCAACCTCGATATGAATCTCGATCTGGGTCAGATAGAAATCGTCTCCTCTACATCAATTGCCGAGACAAACTCCCTTCAAGATCGTGACCTTGGCTTATACTTCGGCCCATTTATTGGTGTTGACGATATTCCGCTTTTCCTCACAGATTCTGGCGATATAGAGAGCTTCACACAGGAACTCCGACTCAACACGCGTCTGGACGGACCCTGGCAGTTCCTTGTCGGTGCCTTCTATCAGGATATTGAGAATAAACAGTCGCAGGACTTTGTATTTGAGGGGGCTCCCGAGCTCGATCCCTTCGGAGGCTTGATGCTATTTGAATCAAGACTCAAGGAGGATATCGAGCAACTCTCTTTCTTTGGAGAGGTGACTTACGATCTTACAGAAAATCTGGCGGCAGTCGCTGGTATAAGGCATTACGACTACGAGCAGACGGCTTCCGATAACGCGGACGGCCTATTCAATGGAGGAGCCTCGACAAACACTCTTGAGGCGGATGATTCGGGGCAGACTTATAAATTCGGCCTGACTTATGCGCGCAGCGATACGGCAACGTATTACGCAACCTTTGCTCAAGGATTCAGATTGGGCGGACCTCAAGCCGAAGTCCCAGCAGATCTATGTGATCTCGATGGTGACGGTCTCATTGATGGGCTGGGTGTCGCTGCACCGAACCAAATAGACTCCGATGAACTGGATAGCTTTGAACTTGGCGCAAAGTTTTCTCTTGCCGACGGTCGTGCTGTCCTGAACGTGGCGGCTTACCAAATTGAGTGGGAAGGAATCCCAGTAGCGCGAACGGCTGACTGTGGTTTTGGCGTAACGTTGAATGCCGGTGAAGCAGAAAGCAGAGGCATCGAAGTCGAAGGGCAGTGGCTGCTATCGGACATTTGGAGCCTCAACTACGGGCTATCCTATGTAGATACGGAGTTGACATCAGACGCCCCTGGCCTAGGCAGCGCAGGTGATCGCCTCCCCGGCACTCCTGAATTTCAAGCCTCTCTCGGTGTACAGGCTGATTTTTATGTAGCAGGCCGGCCACTGTTTGCACGCGCAGACATTGCACGTACGGGCGAGTATTTTAATAATTTACAGGAGCAGGGAATTGGCGCTGGAGACTTCACTACGGTAAATCTTCGCCTCGGAGCTGATATTACCGAACGAATATCTCTCGACTTGTTCGTAAAGAATCTTACCGATGAAGAAGGCCTGACATGGGTTGAAACAGAAATCGGCGACGGACGTGCCAATTACATTCGACCCAGAACGATTGGGCTCGAGGTTCGAGCACTCTTTGGGCAATGAATCGTGCGACCTAATGGCGGCCCATCTCGGTACTAAACCGCCTAGACTCACATAGGCAGCTTCCGAGAAATGAGTCTGGCAGTAAAACTCAACACCACCATCATGATGGCGCCCGCGCACCCTGCCTGGGCGCCGTTATCAACAGAAATCTGGAGGCCTACTTGCCAGCCATAGTGGATAACAGCCGCACCTGGTGAGGCTACGCCACGCGCCTAAAGTATGTTGGGGCAAAGTGCCAGTTTCACGGCGCCGACCGTTAATCTGTTTAACTTGCTTGTTCAGTCCCTCTGTCTAATCTGGCTTAGTGAGGAGTCGTGCGAAATGACGAAGTTCACCCAATGAAAGGCATCTATTCATCGTTAGCTCTTTTACTGGCTCTATCCATTAGCGCTTTTAGTCAGGCAAAAGAGCCGTTCTCGCCAATGGATTTGTTCAAGATTGCCTATGCAGCGAATCCGGTTGTCTCCCCCAGTGGCCACGTCATTGCATTTGATCGCGTTTACATGGATGTCATGACCGATAGCCGTCGAAGTGATCTGTGGGTAGTTGACAACGATGGCAACAATTTGCGCCAAATATCGGAAGGTTTCGATGTTGTCGGTCCGCCTGCCTTCACACCAGCTGGGGACGCCCTAGCTTTTGTTGCGGTCAAAGATGAGCAGTTCAATATCGTTAGTCAAAATCTAGCCACTGGCGATAGAGCCAAACTGGGTGAGGATTTGGCAGGTCCCGCTAATCTATCCTTCTCGCCGGATGGGAAATGGTTGGCCTTTACCATGCCGGTTGCCTACGAGCCAGACACTATGGGTGATATCCCCACGGCTCCGGAAGGAGCCAAGTGGGCGCCACCCCTGGTGGTAGAAACACGTCATATGTATACCTTAGATGGGGCTGGCTACTTGCCATTTAGCAGTCATCAGGTTTTTCTGATTTCCACTGAAGGGGGTGTAGTCCAACAACTGACAGAGGGTCGAACAGACTATGCCAGCGCGCTGACATGGTTGCCTGATTCATCCGCACTGTTATTGAGCGCTAACATAAAGAGTGACGTGAACAGGCCACTCGATACGGATATTATTCGGTTGGATATTAAGACGCGTGAGCTCACCCCTCTTACTAAACAACTGGGTCCGGATTCGACACCGCAGATATCTCCTGATGGCAAACGCATGGCCTGGATAGGGAATAAATACAGACGGGTCGAGATCCAGAGTCAGCGACTTCATACGGCCGCATTAGATGGCTCCGACGCCAGGGAATGGGCGCTTGGCGACGACTTCAGTGTCTCTGACTTCGCCTGGCATCCGGATGGTGAGCAGGTATACGTTCAGTATGAGGATCGCGGAAAGCTCATTTTGGCGCTGCTTTCCGAGGACGGCTCTGTAACCAGATTGAGCGATGAGCTTTCTGGTTGGGAAATGGATCAGCCATATGTGGCTGGTAAGTTTTCAGCTAATGGAGGAGTGGCTGCATTTACCGAGGGCAATGCGACGACACCGAGTGAACTGGCAGTGGTTGATGGTGTGGGGCGCGTGAGGACACTTACCGATCTAAACCATGCGCTGCATAAGGCCGTTCAGTTTGCAGCGGCAGAGGAACACACGCTCAAGTCGAGCGTTGATAAGCGCGAAATACAGTATTGGATAATGTATCCCCCCAATTTTGATCCAGCCAATTCCTACCCGCTGCTACTGCAGATACACGGAGGCCCCCAGGCGGCTTATGGCCCTCATTTTGCGGCCAACAACCAGTTGTATGCGGCGGCCGGTTATATAGTGGTTTACAGTAATCCAAGGGGGTCGACCGGCTATGGTGATGAGTTTGTCCAGACGATCAGTCACAATTTTCCAAGTCAGGATTACGATGACTTGATGGATGTGGTTGACGCCACAGTCGCCTTAGGTTTTATCGACGAGGAGCGACTTTATGTTACTGGTGGCAGTGGTGGTGGCACTCTAACCGCCTGGATCGTGGGCAAAACTAAGCGTTTTCGAGCGGCGGTGGCGGTTAATCCGGTTATCAATTGGACCAGCTCTGCGCTGACCATGGACCTTAATAAATTCTTAGCCAACCATTTTTTCGCTGATCTACCGTGGAACGATCCCATGAGAAGCTGGTCTCGCTCACCACTCGCCCTAGTCGGCAACGTCACGACACCCACCATGCTGATGACCGGAGAGCAGGACATGCGTACGCCTATTACGGAGGCAGAACAGTTTTTCAATGCACTGCAGATAGAGGGTGTGGATACCGCTTTGGTCAGGGTGCCAGGAGCCAGCCACTGGATCGAGTTACGACCAAGCCAGTTGATTGCCAAGGTCAACGCGATTCTGGCCTGGTTTGAGCGCTACGGTGAAGCGGCTGTTGCTTCTGAGGACGCGTAAGGCAGGACGTCGACTTTCTGTGCAATTTTCGGCGTTTCTAACTCGGGATACTCAGACTACAGACGTTTGAGCTGAAATTTACGAGATATTGGAATCACATACTATGGTAGCAAAACGTGATGGGTATAACTTGGACTCTTTCTATATCAACGGTGTGTGGAAAAAGGCCAGTAGCTCTGCGAATAAGATGAGTATCATCAACCCAGCCTCCATCAATGATATTGGGAGCGTGGCACTAGGCAGCGTTGCGGATGTTGACGACGCAGTGTTGGCCGCCCGAGTTGCATTTCAGGAATTCCAAGGCAGCACGAAAAATGAGCGTCTAGGGTATCTTGAGAACATTCTTGCCGTTTACAAATCACGGTATGAAGAATTTGTGGAAGCGATATGCTTGGAAATGGGGTCGCCCGTGACGCTTTCTCGGGAGGCTCAGGCCTACACGGGTATCGAGCACCTTGAATCTACGATTGCGGCGCTTGAGAAGTTAGAGCTGCGAGAAGAATACGATGGCTATTGCCTTAAGTACGAACCGGTTGGCGTTTGTGGACTGATTACGCCCTGGAATTGGCCGATCAGCCAGCTGGTTGCGAAGATTGCGCCTGCTATTGCCGCGGGTTGTACTATGGTGGTTAAGCCCTCGGAATTCTCGCCTCTGTCTGCACAACTGTTTGCCGAGGTAGTGGATGAAGCTAATCTCCCTGCAGGCTTATTCAATCTGGTTTATGGTGACGGGAAAGAGGTGGGTCCCGCTATCAGTCATCATCCTCAGATCGACATGCTTTCCTTTACGGGATCTACCCACGCTGGGAAAGCTGTGGCACAGGCCGCCGCTATTGGCGTTAAGAGAGTCTGTCTGGAGTTGGGTGGAAAATCGCCAATCATTCTGACTGAGGGCATTGATCTTGAGTCTGTCGTACCAGAATGCGTATGGCTGTGTATGGAAAATACAGGACAGTCGTGCAATGCAGGCACGCGTCTACTGGTGCCCGAGAGCCTGCATGATGAAGTGGTGGAGATCGCAAAAAACGTGGCCGAGTCCTATGTCATTGGAGATCCCTTTGATGAAGCCACACAGCTTGGCCCGCTAGCCAATTGCGCCCAATTTGAAAAAGTCCGGTCCATTCTGGAAGACGCTGAGACCGAAGGCATCAAACCTGTGACAGGTGGCTCGGGGCCAGTGCCCGGCTGTGATTCCGGTTATTTTGTTCAACCAACTATTTTTTCAGGTCTGACTAAAAATTCGCCGATCGCAAATGAGGAGATCTTTGGCCCTCTCCTGGCGGTCATGCCCTACACTGAGCTTGACGAGGCGGTTGAGATCGCCAATCAAACACAATATGGACTCTCCGCATACATCTATACAAAGGATGAAAGTATTGCTGAGAATCTTTCCCAGCGATTGAGGTGTGGCATGGTTCACATTAACGGAGCACCCTTGGTGGCTGATGCTCCTTTTGGGGGTTACAAGCAATCGGGTAATGGTCGCGAGTGGGGTTTTTTTGGACTACAGGAGTTCATTGAAGTAAAGGCCATCATGTCGTGATCACGTAGGGAGAAATTCCAATGCTATTAACAAGATTACCTGCATCCAGCATTGGAGCAATATTACTGGTGTGGTTCCAGGTGCTCTCGGTCAACGCAGAAGATATTGAGGGTGGATATGATGTTGGGGTGCATTACGATAAAGCCGAGGTGATGATTCCCATGAGGGATGGCGTCGAGTTGTTCACAGCTATTTACACACCGAAACAGCGTACCGAACAATACCCGATCTTGCTCTACCGCACGCCATATTCAATTGGCAACTACGGCAGTAAAACATACCCCACCGCTAAGGCGATGGCCCCGTCGGCGGAGATGGTTGAGGACGGGTATATCTTCGTTTTTCAGGATCTGCGCGGCACCTATAAGTCGGAGGGTAATTTTGAGATTACGCGGGTAAACCGTGAGCCACAGGATGGTCCCTTAGCAACCGACGAGAGCGCCGATGCTTACGACACGATTGACTGGTTGATTAATAACATCGATGGTCATAGCGGGCGCGTGGGCCAGTGGGGTATCTCTTATTCAGGGTGGACTACTGTTCAGGGGATGATCGACGCTCACCCTGCATTGAAGGCCTCGTCACCTCAGGCGTCGCCATCAGACATGTTTATTGGCGATGACTGGCATCACAATGGCGCTTTCAGGCTGACCTATGCATTCGCGTGGTTAGATTTTGCGGCTCAAGACCGTGAGGCCCCTACGGAAGAGGCTCCAGAACCGTTCAGTCATGGGACGCCTTGGGGTTACGAATTCTTCCTAAACGCGGGTCCAACCTCCGAGATGAATAAGCGGTTTTTCAACGGCCGCGTTCCCGCTTGGGAGGACTTTATAAAGCACCCAAATTACGACCGTTTTTGGCAGCGCAGGAATATGCTGCAGTACATGAATAACATCGATCATCCTATTTTGAACGTGGCCGGTTGGTTTGATGCCGAAGACTTTTATGGGCCACTGTCGATCTACCAGGAAATCGAAAAACGCAATCCCAACAATCAAAGTACGTTTGTCTCTGGTCCCTGGCGTCACGGTGGCTGGATGAGAGACGACGGCTCATCGTTGGGTGACTTTCAATTTGGAAGCAAGACCTCGGAGTACTTTAAAGAAAATGTGGTGACCCCTTTTTTCGCCTACCACCTAAAGGGGGAGGGCGACTGGGATGCTGACGAAGCAATCGTCTTCCAAACAGGCGCTAATCGGTGGCGGCATTTTGATGAGTGGCCGCCTAAAGGCGTTGAATATAAACCGCTCTTTTTGGCCTCGAACGGTGCTCTCACGTTTGAAAAGCCAGCTGAGACATCATCCTCTGATGAGTACGTGAGCGACCCCAAAAAACCCGTGCCGTTCACGAAAGATATTACGGTTGGCTGGCCGGGCCACACTTGGATGATTGAAGATCAACGCTTCGTGTCGACACGGCCGGATGTGCTGGTATACCGGTCAGAGGTTCTAGAGGCCGACCTCACTATCGCGGGCCCCATCTTGGCCAACTTGTTTATCTCGAGTACGGGCTCCGACGCTGACTTTTTTGTGAAGTTAATTGACGAGTTTCCAGGGGATATTCCTGAGTCTAGTGGTGACGCTGCTTCTATGGCGGGTCAACAAATGTTGGTGGGCGTCGAAGTTATGCGCGCTAAATACCGAGACAATTTTGAGTTTCCGCAGCCGCTTGAGCCCGGAGTTGTGACGCCTATCTCTTTCAACATCTGGGATAAATTCCACACCTTCAAGAAAGGGCATCGCATCATGGTTCAGATTCACAGTTCGTGGTTTCCAGCCTATGACCGCAATCCGCAGCAATTTACGGATATTTATCGTGCGCTACCTGAAGACTATAAGACCGCGACTCAGCGGATTCATCGCTCAAAAGACGCCGCTTCGAATTTGGTACTCCCGGTCTTGATTAGCCATTAATTTGGCTGAGGGGGCCGACAGCATGTGGTTACGTGTCGTTGCCTCGTTGAATGTCCATTTCACGTGATGTGCAGGCATGGCGATGAGTAGGTCAGTCGTGTTTTCCCATTAGGTTCTCAACGAGAAAGTCGATAAACGCCCTCACTCTTGGCATTAGGTATTTGGGGTTATCCATGAACACCACAGAGTTCGCGTCAATTTTTGATGCAAAAGATCGCATGCTCAGTCTCCTGTTCTCTATCCTGCAGTCGCAGGTGAAAAAGTTTCTGAGCTGTGTAAGTCCTTGTGCCGCAAAGACTTTATCGATATTTGGTAGGACCAGCCAGATTCGAACTGGCGACCTCTACCATGTCAATATAGACGGGTGCACAAAAG
>Ga0213868_10003667_pt1 | contig 14251 bp, 15 predicted proteins | sample PICome_9_FD_160087 | JGI IMG/M metagenome (GOLD analysis project Ga0213868, IMG submission 160087) | Coastal seawater microbial communities near Pivers Island, North Carolina, United States - PICO127 | ecosystem: Environmental > Aquatic > Marine > Coastal | place: USA: North Carolina...
CACGCACTTTACCTCGTGATATATGCCCGAATACATTATATGTTGCCGCCACACGCGCAACTGAAGGGCTTTATTTGCTAGAGAGTAACAATTACGCAACTGACCGCCCCCTTGAATTCTTGAAGAAGAGCCATATTGACATGAAACAATGCGACTATATTAACTTTAAAGGACATCACCAAACCATTTTTCAAGATGAAGAAGACATGAATATAAATGATAATGTTGTTAAAAAACACAGGATTACACCTACAGAATTAGTAAAGTTCATCTCGGAAAGTGTCATTGAAACGATATCTCCGATTATTGACCGAATCTTTATAAAAGAAACGGATGAAACCATCACACTTGAGATTCCAAGTGTCATAGAAACGAAAAAAGGGTATTTTGAAGAGGTTAGTGATTTAAATGGTATTGCTATTCCATGTGTTTATTATGATTATCTGAAAGAGGCATTTTCGGAAACAGAAGAAGAATTTGATAATATACCACGAGGGAATGTATTGTTCGATGTAATTGATAATGCGATTGATAACATGCGAATGAACGACCATATTTTCTTGAAAGAAATTGTCAATAGCCTTCCTGACAAAATAGAAACTATCAACGACTACTTGTATGTAGCTAATGTTAGTGTAGCCGTACAAGAAACTCTTTATTTTAAATTAAAACAGATTGAACCGGATGAATATAATTGGTTAACTGATGATATGGTGATGGCGTGTAAAACCCGATTACGTGATGTTATCGGTCCCGATTGCGAAAACACTATGCCGTCAGTTGAAGACACAATTATACACGAATCGTCAGAAGAACAACACGAAAAAATAGATGAATATTTACGTACCATATTTGATGAGACGCAACAATTCCGGTTTACTGGGCGAGTTGATTTGATTAGTGAAACTATCGCATGGGAACTTAAATGCACTTCTGAAATTACCATAGAACACTTGGTTCAAGTCATCATTTATGCTTGGTTATGGAAAATGCGACATAGTTATACCGAAGAGTATGAAGAAAAAGTATTCAAAATATTCAACATAAAAACTGGGGAGATTTTTAGATTGGATGCGACGATGGAAGACCTAAACACCATTGTTACTACCTTATTAAAAGGGAAATTTCAAGAACCCGTCAAAAAAACAGATGACGAATTTATAGAAGATTGCCAGAATTGTATCTAATATATGTAACAAAAATTACACATATTACATTATTTACACATTTGAATATTTACGCAGTCTCGGAACTGGGCTTTTGGATAAAGCGCTTAACGCATTCCCAAATCTTAGCAGATTCATCCAGACTGAACGCACCACGTTTCTGGGCGGTGTCTAAAAAACCCACCATAAGATTCAATGCCGTATTATCATCATTCACCGGGATTTCAGTCAACCTTGGCATAGTTGGGGAAGGGGTCTTTTCCTCTGTAGGAGGTACAGTCGAAGGTGCGGTAAGTGGAGAAGGGTCCATTGTATATTACATATACATACTACCTTTTTATACCGTTTTGGTTAGTCCTAATTTTGCCGAATAATTACGAGTTTATTTTTTACTTACCAACGTCTATGCCATCGACGATGTGCTCGCCTGTGCCAGCGACCACCGTAACCACCATAACCACCATAACCACCATAACCACCATAACCATAACCGCCATAACCATAACCGCCATATGGTAATACATAGGGGGAATAATAAGCAGGATAAACAAACATGTTTATATAGTATTATATACTATAACTATAAATACTAATAATAATATCCTAAATAAAAGCATATATGCTGTTGTAAAAATATATTTGTGATTATATTTTTACAGTAATGATTACAAAATTACGAATTTGTTGTTTCTACTTAGTTTTCTTTCGTAGATATAGGGGTAATACAAATCTCGCTTCTATTAGATAATTCGCTGGTTTTTGAGTTGGATTTTACAGTTAAACCATGTTTTCGCATACATCCACGTTTATGGGCGGCTAATGCTTTCAGATTATTTGCGGAATAACATTTACATATATCACATTTTAATCCAGTCTTTATTATAGGCGCGGAGTATTTTCCAGACAAGTATTTATCAAGCGATGGGAATTTTATTTCGTCTATTTGGGCGATTACTTTCTTTTGACTCTCTTTCAATACGTCAATCACTGCCAATTTTTGCGTCATAAACATCTGGTACTCGTTGTTGATTGTTTCTAATACGTCTTTGGGGATGGTGAAATCATCATTTATACCCGTTTTGTTGAATTGATGTAATTTAAAATATAAATGGTCTATTATATTTACGGCGGCTTCGATTTTATGATTGGAATATTCCGAATTGTGAACGAATATTATAACGTTGTTGTTATGGAATTCTATTTGGAAATCATTTTTATTAGAAATTCCCGAATATTGTGATATCATTATACCACATTTGTTCTCGTCACTAAGAATATTCATAAACGATGCCATTTCATCGGAAGAAACATTCGTGTCTAATTCATAATTCTGAATCAAGATATCTGGTTTTCGTATGCGTTTCATTACAGTTGTGGGGAAATCCATTCCAAATAATCTTGAGGATATATCCGCACTACAAAATGACTTTGTCAAAAAACTTACAAAATGATTGTTTGTCATCTTATTGTTGTTATTGTTAATAGGAGTAGATGTTTTGTCGGCATTGATTAATGAAGTCATATTATGAAACATCGTATGGTGCTTCTCCTCTGTGTTTGCGATGTTATCTTTGACAGAATTTACATTCGTCGTGATTCTCTCTTCACTTGCTGTTATAAAAGATAGAATAGGTTGTTGAATATTTTGTAACATCAGAGAAGATTTTATCTCGAAATTATTCATATATTCCTTCAGAGATTGGGTATCTACTGATTTTAATAAGGATTGCGTATCACCCGCAATCGCTTTTTGAAAAGAATACAGAGAACGATTGATTTCTTCAAATTGTTTCGCATTTATATTGGGTATAATATTACGAATTACATCTATCGTCTTATTCAAGAGGTTTGTGTTATTGGCTTCCATGATTGTTGTAATTTTATCAGTCGTCTCTGTAATTACCATTGTTTTCAATTCGTCCAAATAATCTTCTTTGAGCTCGGTTATTTCAGAAATAACGGAATGTAAATTGTCCGTCTTCAATGAAATTAATGTTTCGTGAAGTACAGAAATTGCCTTTTTATTGTCTGCAAGATTACGAATAATTTGTTGGTTGAAGTTACTAGTAGAAATAATATCGGGGTTCCCAATAATGGGTCCAAGTAATTGAACGCATGCGCGATTAATGCTGTTGATATCTAACATGGGGTGTTCTTTATAAAAAGCGCATACGTGTTCGTCAGTGATAATGAGAGGTTCCATTATCTAATTATAAGTCTAAGTCTAATTTTATGATTATAAAATATTATATATATATATATATATCATATAATCTTTTTATGTTAATTGTTAATCTTGTGTAATTTCACTCAATGTATCATGGTCGGGTTTTGTCGATGACGGACATGTTTTATATTTTGATATATGAAATAATGGTTGCCCTGACTTTTGTGATTCTGTATCTAACAATACAAAGGGTTCGTTTATTAATTTGGTAAGTTCTTTGTTCTTTTCGTTAATTTCTTGATTTAATTGTGCGTTTTTTGTTTGAAGAAGAGAAATAATACGGATTTGTGTTTCAGGAGAGTCTTTGGAGTATTTCTCTTTCATTATTTTTAATTCATTTTGTAGTTTTGTGGCATATTGTACCATTTCATTGTATTTTGTTTTCAAAATAAAGTTTTCATAACTTAGAGCTTCAATAACAGAGTTCTTCTTCATAATATAAACTCGCTATATTTTTAGTTTTCCTAAATATTTCGGCACACACACGACATATGCTATTAGATTTGTAATATTACAACTGTAATTACTATACTCTATTTGTATATTTTGTAAATACTCGTAGTATATTCGTAAATACAATTGTAGTCACACCATAAATGCTGCCATTTATTTAGGATTACTTTTATTTTTGGAATTTATAATATGAACTAGTATTATATGTCAATGGAGACAAACGGAAAGTATCCCCAAACGAGCGCGCCATTTCAACAATGGCAAAACTTTTACCCCCCTTATGCTTACGAGCCCAAGGACGATGACTCAAAAGTCATTGAAACTATTACTGATGCCGAGCGTAATTTGACAGCCGGACAAGTGTCAGTCACTAAAGATATTCACGCTACTACTCTTGGTTTACGTGATGCTGTCGAGAAAGGTACTCTTATGAATAGTAAGTCTATCGACAAAAATACTGCCTACGTTAGTTCTGCTGTTGAGCGTAATGGAGGACAGTTAATGGGCGCCGTTCAAGGTAATGGTGGCAAGATAATGACTGCTATTGAGAAGGTTGCTGGTGAGACCCGTCTTACTACAACTGTTACCGATGCTGCCAGTCGCCAAGCTGCTGCCGACAGCGCACGCGACTTAGCAATTGCGATTGAGCGTAACGGTGCTAACGCGGTAAATGCCGTTAGTAGCACTAATACATCTTTATTAGGTGCTATCGAACGCAACGCGGGTGAAAGCCGTGTTACCACAGTCAACGCCCAGGGTCAGCTTGATGCCAAGCTCACTGATGTTCGTCATTCTATTTTGAATGATGTTAACCGTAGTGGTGCTGAGATGGTTAACTCCAATATCCAAAACTTGAATGTTTTGACTAAGCACGTCACCGACGGTGCGTGGGAGACACGTTCTGCTTTAACCGCTGGATTTAATAATAATGCTGTTGGTCTGGAGAAAATTAAAGGTGATTTATCAAGTCAAGGGTCAAACCATTACGCATCTATAATGTTAGAGCAACAAAAATTAGGTCAATTTATGACTTCTAAGATGGACGGTCAATTTGCCGCCACTCAAACTGAAATATTGAAATGCAAGGCAGACCTCAGCGCCCAATCCGCGTCTCAGTTCTCAGTAGGACAACTCGAGCAACAGAAGATGGGTGCTGCTATTAGTGCACAAATGGCGGAGGCTAAGTATGATGCTCTTAAGAACCATACTGATATGTCTAAGCAACTTGCCGAATGCTGTTGTGAAATCAAGGGGAAGAACGACCAGATTGACCGTGACCGTTTACGTGATGAAAATACCGTTTACAAGGTGAACCCTTATGGACCTGTTGGTGGTGGTATCTTAGGTGGTCCTGGTTTCCCCATTGGTGCTGGTATTCTTGGTGGTCCCGGATATGGTGGATATGGTGGTTACCCAGGAGGCGGACACGCTGGTCCTTATGGAAATCACGAGGGTCTTGGAAACGTCCATGTATATAGCGATAACCGTGGACGTAGGCGCTCTCGATCCCGTTCATGCTCCCCACACAATGGTGGTGGTCGCAGATGAGGGTTTTCGGGACAATTAGATACTGATAGTGATAGTGATTCATCTTGTAGTAGTGGTTCCAGTAGTGGTTCCAGTAGTGGTTCCAGTAGTAGTTCCAGTAGTGGTTCCAGTAGTAGTTCCAGTAGAGGTTCAAGAAACACAAATTCTAATAAAAAATCAGCTATAAAACGGTTTTCATCGTCTATATGGAAAAACATTATATCCAAAGGAGTTGAACCGCCTATATTTATACCTGGACCTATTGGTCCACCTGGTATAAACGGTAAAGATGGTGCTGATGGTCCACCTGGTGTAAACGGTGCTGATGGTGCTGATGGTGCTGATGGTGCTGATGGTGTAAACGGTAAAGACGGTGCCGATGGTGCTGATGGGGCTACCGGTCCAAGAGGTTCACCTGGAGAAAACGGATTTGATGGAGTTACTGGTCCTACAGGAGAACCAGGTGCTCGCGGAACACCCGGAACAAATGGTATCAATGGTACTATTGGTTCAACTGGACCAACTGGACCAACTGGACCAACTGGACCAACTGGACCAACCGGCTCTGATAGTGATTAATATTATTATCGATAACAAAACGTCCGCAGTCTAAATTTTTAATTCATTATACAAATTGTAATATAATGAATTATGCAATGCAAACCATAGAAAATGACGCTGTAATTTGGGGGATTGGTGTTCCAGATGATGTAGACCCGTACAAATTTATGCCACGAGTTATTGATGAGCTATTTACTATCTGAAGAACACACGATTTACCAGTTAGAGAATCCGAAAAATCAGTAATCATGTCATCTTCAGTTATATGTATTATAAACGTGTGCGTATTCTGTAATGAACCACTTGTACCTCCGATTGTACTACCTTTCACTATATATAACATATTCTTGATTATTGAAAATTGACAAGGCGATAACGTGTATATGTTTACATTAATCAAATAATACCCAGATTTCCATACATATATATCTGCGGTTTCCTCCACATGTTTACAATGACCCATACTTTCAGTTTGTTCTTCGAATGTGATAGGTTCATCTACATATACATATTGCTCTTTCGTACTGTAGATATACATAAACGTCTTTTCATATGATTCACTATTAGCACCAGCTGGACCCTGAGGACCAGTTGGACCCACTGGACCAATTTCACCAGAAATACCTTGTGGACCCACTGGACCAGTCGGTCCATCAGAATATTCTATTTCTATTTCCATATTGCTAATGTCTCCTGTATATATTAAATAGTTAATAGAGCAATCACATACTTCACTATAAAGTGTCATGCTATTCGTCAGTAATTTATTACAGGTGCTACAATGCGATGATGTTACATTATAAGATACATCTTTTTCCCAATTACAACTTATGTCTTTATAATTATAGGACATATCATGCATGTAATTATGGGACATGTCGTGCACGTAATTATGGGACATGTCGTGCACGTAATTATGGGACATATCATGCATGTAATTATGGGACATGTCACCACAACCACAATTATACGAAATATCTTTATAATTGCCCGAAATATCTTTCATACTACCACATCCACACTTACTTCCTCTCGAACAACCACACGACATTGTTATCTATAAACATACATTATAGATTAATTTACTAAATAATTGTACGAATAATGCAGCAATATTACTATTCTGAATACACACATAGGAAAGTATTTGTAATGATTATAATTCTAGTTTTCTATCAATACCACCAATTTACAAATGTATTTGTAATTTACAGTTGTAATTTACAAATACTCAAAAAAATTACATTTTATATATAATTTTCACCTTCTGCGATTTTCACATAATCGCACTTGGAATTGAATAAAAAATATTCATCGACCACTTTATTGTAACAAAAAATCACATTCAGAATGTAACTATCATTACTGCGTCCTGCTATACGATTGCATATATTAAGCTCCTTACTACATCCTGATTTATACTACATCCATTAGTTTTACTAAATTGTTATCTATCGCACGCGACCCGCTACTCCTATGGGATGATTCAAAATTACGCATACGCGTTTTACGAAACCCACCGTCGTCTTCACTATAAATAACGGACTTTATTGAGAATTTCTTCATCTGTTTATGACATTCTACACACGGACCCGACGACAAAATGTTATTATTTGTTCCCAACCGTACTACATAAAGTGACATCCTGTTGGGTTTGTTTAAACGCAGACATTTTCTAAGAACGTCTATTTCAGCATGACAAGAACATACGCGGTTACTTATTAATCCGTCACGCGAGGTTGTTCTATCATGATTGTGCCCGCGTGCTATTATTTTACCCGAAGATACTGCTATACAACCATGTCGATACGGAACATTTGATTTTTCTGCCTCTTCTACCGCAAAATCCATATATCGCATATCTGCGTTAGAACAGTCCGAATAACACATTTTGTTTACTATTTTATGTTTGGTTATTATGCCGCGGACATAAATCAATTTTTCTAATATTTACTATAGTCACAATCTGTTTGGGGTATTGTGACTGGCTTTGTAAGGAATCCAGTAAATCCATATTGAGTTAGACTGGTTTTAACTGCGTCTTCATATGTATCGTAGTAACGAGATACATTACGCGTAAGTACAAACAATGACAAGTTTAGATTGTCCGATATGATAGAATACTCATATTGGTCGTTTACAATTGGACCCAATTCCACTACCCAATAGGGGGCGGATGCCGGGACGCCATCTAACTTCACAGTAAGGTCTCCTCCTGAATTACCCGGATTATAAAACGCATACCCGGCAATTTGCTCTACCTTACCATCTTTATCTAATTCACTATTCAATACGGTTACGTTCGCATCTGTTAATCCATAATCAGCAACCGCGCATGATACATCTCCTTGGAATGTATCATCAAATCGGTCTTTGATTACCTGATACCAACGTCCAGAATACATCGATAAATCTAATTGAGCTACTGGATTAACCTTTGCATGAATAAACGCAGCAACTGATATTATTATGAGTATGTTTCCTAGCATTATAGATACTATTGTGAGTATTATTCTATATCCATTTTGATTATTACATAATAGGATAGACAAAAAATACGAAAAAGAAATGGCTCAGGATTTTGAAAATGGACATAAAATAAATGTCCAAAATCGAATTCCTCAACGGAGAATTGTAAACGCAATTTACCAAAATACCGGTTGTTACCATAATGCTGTAAATTTTGAAAACTACGAAAAAGTTTGTTACCATACTTTAAAATCCATATATTACCCGGGAACCTATTTAGAGAGTTTTATGTAAGTATTGTATACTTACACATGACTGACGAAAACTCGCAAAACTCGCCGAACTACTATGGGTGTAGTTTATGCGAACATTATGGTTTCAGTCAAGATGATATAATTACACATTTTAGCAGCATACACAGCGAACATACGCTAAATACTGACAATACTGACGAAAACTCGCCACAAATTCGCCACTTCTTCTACTGCAGCAAATGCAAATATAAATGTGTGAAAAAGAGCGATTATGTCAAACATTGTTCGACTAAGAAGCATAATAAGGAGGTGACAGACAACCATGAATATATATGTCATTGTGGGAAGACCTATCGACATCGACAAAGTTTACATTCACATAAGGTGTCTTGTAATACCTATTGTGAAACGTCTATTACCCCTATTGATGACGATGCATTAAAACATACAGTTACGAATAACTACCAACGTGATGATGTAACTGGAGAACCATTGTGCCAAACCGAACTCATTGTTGAACTCCTTAAACAAAACCAGGAGTTTAAGGACCTTATCCTAGAGGAAAGGCGCGAATTTCAGCAAATTATCACCGACCAGAATAAACAATTGAATAACCAGAGTGAAAAAATGATGGAATTGGCAGGCAATATGGGTAATCACAATACGACCAATAGTAACAACAACAACAAATTCAATATGAATGTGTTTTTGAATGAGAAATGTAAAGATGCTATCAGTATGACCGAATTCATCAACTCCATGAATTTATCAGTAGAAGACTTTATACAAACTGGAGAACTAGGGTTTGTTGATGGATTATCACGTGTTATGATTGAAAAGATTAATGGTATGGAATTGTGTAATAGACCTCTACATTGCACCGATTTAAAGCGTGAAACGGTATATATTAAGGACACTGAAAAATGGGAAAAAGACGAGAACAAAACCAAATTACGCAACGCCGTCAAGAGAATAGCACATAAAAATAATAGATTGCGACCAATCTGGTATGAGGAAACCCCCGATGTAGACATAATGGGTACTGAAAACTACGAAAAATTCTTTAAATATTCGCAATCCTCGCTAGGTGGATACGGCAAAGAGGAGAAGAAGTCATTTGAAGATAAAATAATGAAGAACGTGTTGAAAGAAGTGACGATTGATAAACAGATGACCTTGAACTAACAATACATTTAACAAATTATTTTAGTAGGATTGAGAACATTGACATCAATATATCCTATTTGTCGAAAAAACACTACAAAGACGATTCTATAGTGTATATCTATAGAATGGATCTAAGTAATTGCGATGTGTCACCGCCGTCACAACAGTGGTATTGTTATATACTTCGGAATAAGCAAGACAAATATAGCCATCTCACGTACAATGGTTCTACTAACAACCCATATAGGCGTTTACGACAACACAATGAAGAGATTTCGGGAGGGGCAGTATATACTCATGGACGCGGGGGTGGGTGGGAGATATATGCACTACTTACTGGATTTGTAGACCACAAAAACGCATTATCATGTGAATGGCGTATAAAGCATACCAATGGACGACCTGGAAAACGACCTACCGAACACTTGGGTGTTGCCGGAAGGATACGTGGTCTGAACGAAGTTCTCAAATTAGATAAATGGACTAGTAAATGTATGGTTAATAACCAAGATGTGGGTTATACTTTATACATTGCTGACGACGTCGCACATCATATACATCCGGAACAATTACCCGAAAACATACAAGTTGTACGCGGGATTCCGCCTTTTTCAAAATAGTTTATCTCTATAGAGTATAACATGAGAACAATGACCGTCAAAAAAGGCGGTAATGATATAGGCAAATACATAACACGAAAGATAACCGGTATGCCGTCAGATAACAAGATTATTAAAGATTTATTGGGCGAGTATACACCCGAGAACCCAGCGGATTCTTGGTCTCCTCACCTTGAAAAAGCAATATCAAAGGGATTCAATGTAAATAAACAAGATTTAGGGACACGTCAGTATATGGTAGACGGACAGCCAACCACACCTCTCATATGGTCGGTAGTAGGGAATAATCAGGAAGATATGTACTTGTTAGTAGACAATAGTGCGGATGTAAACATAAAGGATAACATTGGACGAACTCCATTAATGGTAGCTATTAATAAACGCCTACCTGAATTCCATATAATAGAAGCCTTAGTAAAAGAAGGCGCCGACGTGAATGAAGTAAACGACCATTATGCTTCGACCCCACTTATATCTGCCATTAAATCGGGAAATGAGAATGTAGTTAAACTATTATTAAACAATGGTGCGAATAAAGATATTATGGACGCATCAGGAAAGACAGCAACCGATTATGCAAGAGAAAGCCAGAATCTAGAAATAGACTATCTTGTATCTCCCAGGGATATACCAATTATGACAGAAGAGCAATTCAAAGAATGTGAGACCGATGCTGACGGAACCGCACCCAAATGTGGTATTTCTCTGGATGAGTTAAAACGAACCGATACGGTCAAGCCGCCAGGTAAAAACAACGTTTGTTATCATCGTTCCCACTTACAAACATGGCTAAGACAGTCTAAAACGAACCCAATGACGAAAGAGCCGATTTCCGATGATTGGATCCGCGAGAACTACCCAAGAGGTTTGAAATATAACTATAATGAAACTAGAGGAGGGAAAAAACGGAAAACGAAGAAGGCATACAAGACAAAACCAAAACAATTGAAAACGACCCAACGACAGACCAAACGCAAAAAGAATCGTAAATAGACAGTTATACAAGAAAATCCATAGGTTTACTGAAACAATTTTGTGTCATTGTTCTCAATGACATAAACAATAAACGATAACCTATACAAATATAAGCGTAATGTATACTACTATGAACCGATACCAAATAGACTATGAGTTTCGTAATCTCAACGCAATACAAAAGCAGGAAATATGGAGACAAAAACAAGTTCAAATTTTTTACAAAAGCGGAAAGCCTATTTATAACATAACAGAGGCTACACAGCATATACGTTCTCATAACAATCCATATTTCTACAAAGACAGATACATAGGAGAAAACAGTTTAGAGAAGTTTACAAACGAGAACAAAGATACTTAGAGAATACGATGGAAGACTATGATATAGATTACTATAGCCAAATCTTCAAAGGTTTAAATATATCAATTATATAAATAAGATATATAAATGAGTGAATGGTTAGATGCTTCATCCAGTTCAAATAAATTAAAACAATCATATTTTCAAAATTTTATAGATGTAAGTGGCGTGGTTTCATTACGTAATAATAATAATTTGAATTTATACAATAATGAATCCACACCTGAATTTAGTATCAATTCACAAGAAATCCGCATTAGGGATAACAATATTTATTACGATATTAGCAATTCCAAATTACAATATATAAAAGACCTTACTGAAAACGTTCATGACCGGTTAGAAGACTTAATATCTAGGACACAAAATATCAGCGATGATTCTACCAATGTGATTGTTGATAGTAGTATTGAAATTAGGGAGAAAATATCTGCATTATCGGATTTGTCATTAAATGGAGACTTAACTATGACAGGTGATATGACTATTACCGGCGATACATCATTTAATGGGAATGTGGATATTTGTGGAAATTTATACGCACAATATCCAATCGCAACAATACCACCTACGGCAATACAGGGAGTTGGTTCAGAAGAAGGTAAGGTAATGGTGAGTGTTTATACATCAGATGAAATACGGTTCGACGACGATGAATTTGTGATAGTAAAAGAAGACAAGGATAAAATACAAATAACCCCTTATGGTATTTTCGTGACCGACAATGTTATTTATGGAGACGATGATTTCGCATTGTTTAAAGAAGAAACTATGCCAAAAGTAGAACAAAATCTACGATTGCTAGAGAATTTGTCTGTATCCGGCGAAGCGGTGTTCGATAACAAGGTTACGATACCTACGGTACCAATCAGTACGGACACGGATGAAGCCGCATCATGTGCATACGTGAAAAACCAAAACTATATACTTTCAACCACTCTAATGAAACAATTTTAAGCGATACAGGAGTATTTAGAATTTAATACAAAGTCTAAATACCGTTTTTACAGATATTTCTTTTCGGGAGTTTTATTATACAATGCCAAACTGGTTGGATCTTTCCAGTAGTTCAAACTTATTCAAACAGGCATATGTCAAAGGCTTTATTGATATAAGCGGAGGAGACTTGATAACTAGAACTGGTAAGTTGCTAATCCACGATGACGCAAGTTTAAATTCAAACTTATATGTAGCCGATAAACTAAATGTTGGTATTGAAGACTATATCTCTGATTATTATTTAGATGTTTCGGGCGACGCACGTGTTTCAGGTAATTTTGATATAGGAGGTACAGTTAGCTTTACTAATGTTGCTTTTGGAACTGAAACTGATTTTTCATCAAATGTTGTAATGAGTAAAAACGTAACAATAGGTGAAAAGACCATCATGAATGGAGACGTTTCTATGAATGCGGATGTAGATATAAGTGGTGATTTAGTGGTAAGAGGTAATCTATCTGTATTCCAAACACAAACCGAAGAAGTCATACATACGACGAGTGTTATTAACGAATATGCTCTTTTAATTAAAGAGGATTTATCATTAAACGGAGAACTATTAGTTTCGGGAGATGCGTCGCTAAACGGCGAATTATATGTCGCTGATGCAGCTACATTGGGTAGCACTTTGAAGATAAATGATACGTTAACCGTGTCGAAAGCATCTACATTAAGTTCCACTTTGGATGTTGCCAAGGCTTCCACTTTGAAATCTACTTTGAACGTTTCCAAGGCTGCCACATTAAGTTCCACATTGGACGTGACTGATGCTGCTACCATGGGTAGCACGTTGAAAGTAAATGATACGTTAACCGTCTCCAAGGCATCCACACTAAGTTCCACTTTAGATGTTGCCAAGGCTTCCACCTTAAAATCTACTTTGAAGGTTTCCAAGTCTGCCACTCTAAGTTCTACTTTGGACGTGACTGATGCTGCTACCATGGGTAGCACTTTGAAGGTAAATGATACATTGACTGTATCTAAGGCATCTACTCTAAGTTCCACATTAGATGTTGCTAAGGCTTCCACTTTGAAATCTACTTTGAAAGTTTCCAAGGCTGCCACCTTAAGTTCCACATTGGATGTGACGGGGGCTTCTACCCTGGGTAACACATTGACGGTATCAGGAGCTTCTGTATTGAAATCAACACTTAAGATTTCCAAAGCTGCTACCTTATCTTCTACATTGTCAGTAGCTGAGGCTTCTGTATTGAAATCCACATTGAAGGTGTCTAAGGCAGCTACCCTATCCTCAACATTATCAGTATCCGGTGCCTCTACCATGGGTAGCACACTGAAGGTGAATGATACTTTGACTGTATCTAAGGCATCTACGTTGAGTTCTACATTAGATGTATCTAAGGCGTCCACATTGAAATCCACACTGAAGGTTTCCAAGGCGGCTACCCTAGCTTCCACTTTGTCAGTATCCGGTGCCTCCACATTAAAATCCACACTGAAGGTGTCTAACG
>Ga0213868_10003668_pt1 | contig 14245 bp, 9 predicted proteins | sample PICome_9_FD_160087 | JGI IMG/M metagenome (GOLD analysis project Ga0213868, IMG submission 160087) | Coastal seawater microbial communities near Pivers Island, North Carolina, United States - PICO127 | ecosystem: Environmental > Aquatic > Marine > Coastal | place: USA: North Carolina | collected...
TCCTTACTATGTGTTTTATCTTATTCCAATCCATTTATCATTAACAATCATTCATTTATGAAGTAAATCATGTTATCGAATTCAATATTGAAAAGTTTTATTGTCCTAGTACTATGGAGCAGTGTCAATCCTCGTTCCATGGTTTCTAGCTTCACACAACCTTCGAATGTCAATATCAACTTTAACAAATGGGTCCAAGATGCACCAGAGGAAGTAAGTTCCCCAATACTTTTGAATGTGGAAGGGACCATACCTTCCTATGTTAAAGGATCGTTGATTCGAAATGGTGCAGCTCAATGGGGTACATACGATGAACGATATGCACATGCCTTCGATGGATTTGCGAAACTTACTAGGTATCATATTCAAGATGGGACGGTACGATTTTCTTCCAGATTTGTGGATTCGAAATGGAGAAGAAAAGCTGTCAAAGATAATTTATTATTACAGGGTTTGACAACTGGTCCTAGAATGAATTGCAACTTGACAGATACTCTAAATGTTGATCTAGTTCAAGCATTGGTCAATTCCATTTCATATGATAATGTCCCTGTCAATGTTTGGAATTTTAAAGGGAAATGTTATGCCATCACAGATGCTCCTGCAAGAGCATGGATAGATCCAAATACACTACATACCATCCAATCCGCAAAAGCACCAAGATTTGCACGCGGTGCCAATGGTTATGAGATGCTTTCTACTGCTCACCCTGAATATTGTAAGAACGGTACAGGAAGTACATATAATGCTGTAGTAGAATTGAATCCTTTTGGAAACAATCGTGTATCTATAGTAAAGGAAACAAATGAAAACGATCGACAAATAGTTGCAAGTTGCGTAGTCGAGGATGGTATCCCCTACATCCATAGCTTTGGTCTGACAGAAACCAAAGCATTTCTTCTCTTGCAACCCTTACGATTAGGATTGCAAGATATTCCAAACATGGTCAAAGAAGGTTTCATGGCAACAATGCAACAAGCTAAGAATGCTGTTGTAGTTGTCATGGATATTAAAACTGGCAAGGTATTGGCCAATATGAAATTAAAGGAATCGATATACTTTTATCATTCCATTTCGTGTGCTGAATCAAAAACAAAGAATGATGGTTCGACGTGTATTTCTCTTAAGTTATGTGCGTACAAAGAGCCAGATATCATTACTGGAGATGACATGTTCTTTCGATTTGATCGAGCTAAAACACCCGAAGGTAGAAATCGAATCAGTCGTGGTGGGACATTATGTGAAGTCAAGGTTCATTTGGACAGCACTCGTGAGCCAAAAGCAGAGGTCCTTTGGACGAATATAGTGGCTCTAAATATGGATGGAAGTCGAACAAACCAAGGATTTGAATTGCCTACTCATAGATATTCAAGATGGCGCAAAAATGTGGATTCAATCGATCCACCTCCTCCATGGAAGGATGGGAAACATCCTCTCTTTGCATATGCATATGGAGCATATGCTAATGGATCCAACTCTTACGATGCATGGAACTTGCTGAAAATCAATTTAGAAACGGGAGAAGCTATATCCTTCCGTGAAAGAGATTCTTGCTATTATTCGGAACCTATATTTGTCAGTGATCCGAATGGTACATCAGAGGACGATGGAGTCCTTCTGTGTCAGCGTTATGATGGTCGAATGGGTAGTTCCTCACTCCTAGTCATTTGTGCCAAGACCATGACTCTTTTGGCTGAGGCAGCGACAAACATGAGAAATCCAATGGATTTTCATGGTATGTATTTAAAAGATGATGATGATTCGCCTACTCTTTAGTGTAAAGTTGTCACTGTGGCAGGATACAAGGATTTGGATGAGGGGTAGATATAGAACTGGGAACCGGTACTGAGAAATTGCATCAAAAACACAGTGTTCAGCTTTTTAAACAAAGGTCTCCAACAGAATAGTAACATTTTGGCTAAAACTACTTATGGATGGTGCAATGACGATACGAACAACTGAACAGTTGTGTGTGTGATTGATTCTTCGAGTGATGACTAACGTACTACCGTAACTAAACTAAATGTGTCCTTGTGCGCGCTAAAAGACCCAAGAGCCCGCCGAACTATTTTGCAAGAGTGAAAAAAAGACGCCATCTTATTTAGTTAGTTGTGCCCCTTCTCACTTATTCCTATATATCCAAATCAAATTTCAACACAATCACGACGTCAACATGGACCTCTTCATCGATACAGCATGTGGCTCGGATCAAGCAAAGTTCGTTCGACAAGCACTGAATGATGTGAAGTTGAACGGTAAGAAAAGTGGAAAGAGTTCGAGAGAAATAGCTGCTGCATATAAGGAGCACGTGGAATTGATTGAGTCTCTACGGAAGGATTTGAAACAGTCGAAAAGCAGAGAGAAGGCACTCGTGGAACAATTCACTCGGAAAATTGAACAGCTGCAGAGGGACTCTGGACTTCTTCCTGCAAGTTTCCAAGTTTTAGCAACAAACACGTCCTTTGATGGCAATGATATGCCCATGGATGAAATGGCCGAAACGGCAAGAATGGAACGAAGCTTGAGGACCATTGAAAATATTCAGCAAAAGTCAATGTTGGACGAAATTCAGAAGGAAATGAGTGCCAAAATAGCAAAGCTAGAGGAACAAACTCGGAACGAAATACGTGAAAAAGATATGGAAATTGATCGTCTCAAACGGGTGCTAGTGCATAGAAACCGATCAGAAGGAATGATGCCTCATGAAGACTTACATAATAGGAAGGCCAATATAGCTCCTGGGATTCTTTCTATCAGCGACGATTCTTTTGAATCTGTTCCAGGTATGCAGTCATCTCTAAATCAGACTTCAGATTCGTCCTCCATAGACGAGTTCGTTCAAAGCATATCGCCTTTACAACGATTGCGATCTCGGTCTAGTACATCATCACCTACTCATACCATGATAGATTGGAAAAAGCTTTCAGCCATCCTAACCGGGTCAATAGTTCAAAATACACATGAAAATGAAATGGACCTTAGTCAAGAGGAACGCAAGGCAATGGACTTGATTCATTCACTTGTAGATCAGCTTCAAGAAACACAGATTGAAGTCATTGAGTCCCTCAAGAATGAATTGGAAATGACCAGCGAAGAATTGCACAAAGGCGAAAAGAAGTTAGGTGAAATCCTCGAAGAAAAAGATGCCGAAATACTCGATCTTAAGAATGTACTAGATCAAACGAACGATAGACTTCAAAAAACCTGTAATCTTGAAGGGTACCTTAAAATGGTCTCATCTGGTCAAAAGAATACTACCGAGGAATATAATGAGCTAACGGAAAGACTTCGCTCTCTAGAAGAGGAGAGAGATAGCTTGCTTGCAACAAATGCTGAGAATGAAGAATCTATTTCTGCTATTCAAAGAGTGTTGGCTGATTTATCTGCTGAAAATGAAGATATGAAACAAGATTATGAAGCTCAAATCAAAACTTTGACAAACGAAAACGACCTATTGAAGAATCGTCATGATGATTCGTTGTCATTGTCAAAGATTGGTAATGTTTTGATCGAAGAACATGAGTTGACTACTCTAAGAGCCAAAGCATCTGAGGTGGATGAGATGAAGAAAAAGTTAGATACTGCTGAAACTGCAAATGAAGACAGCAGGTCAACCTTAGAGGCTAATGCATCTTTAATTCAAAATTTGCAAGAACAGCTGCGTCAATTGTGTGCAGACGAAATGTTGATCACTGATCAAAAAAATGAGTTGGAAAAGCTTCGTTCCATCAACGTCCATCTTAAACAACAAAATGAAGAATTGCAAGTTCTATCTACATCGGAAGAAGTTTCCGAACGAGAAAATGTAATTGCTGAGCTGAAAAGAGAGAAAGATGAGCTTCATGCCAAGATCATTGAAATGGAAAAGGAGCTTGATAAAGCATTTGATTCTTCTACAGCTAATGAAGTACTCACAGCTGCAAAATATGCTCACGCAAGAGAACAAAAACTAGAGGAGGAACTCAGGGAGATACGCAAACTTCTGGAAAATGCCATCAGCAGTAAATCAGCTTTGAAAGAGAGGTTGGAAAACCAGATTCAAGAAGTCAACAAACAAAAACTCGAGGCTGAATCCAAATTGAGGAACCTAAGAGTTGAGATTATCGATATGAAAGAAGATAAGTTGACTTTGAAAACAAGGATCAAAGAGGCAGAAACTTCTTTAGAGCGAGCAACTCGCATCATGAATTTAATTCAAGAGACTAGCGATAGTGAAGGGTTAATGGCAACTGGGGCAATTGCTGATTTGAAAGCCCAATTGAAAGAACAACAAGAGCTGCTCACACAGCTTCTCAGTAAGGGCGACCATGACACTTGCATACTTGTTCAAAGACTCAGTGGAAAAGTCCATACCATTCAGTGCTTGTTAGAAACCGGTATTTTGGGCGTTGCTGGTAATGTCGCCATTACAAAGTTTGATTTGAGCGAAGACAAAACGCATAAAGAATATCTTCTCGAACAGTCGCTTATTTTTCAACGGAACGAAAATCAGCGTATGCTGAAGAAAATGAATGACTTAGAGGCTGAAATTGGCACGCTGACTGACCAAGTGTTTATGCTAAAGTCGGAATTGGAATTGAAATCCGATAAAGTATCTGAAAAAGAAGAAGAATTGTCAAGATTAGTCCTAAGACTGAAAGAAGCCGAAAGTGGCTATATTTCTGATGATGGGAGTGATGGTAGTGATGACGAAAATGAGGATAATGCATCCAAAATTGACAGTGACTATCTGAAGGAGCTGAAATCTTCTAAGGAGCTTGCCGAAAAGGAAGCTAAAGAAGCTAGGGAAAATCTTGCAAATGCAAAGATGATAATTTCATCGCTAGAAGAATCAAATAAGAAAATGAATGCAGATCTCCGAAGTCGTCTTCATGATAGTAACGCTGCCATAGTTTCCTTGTTGGACCAAAATGCAAAGTACGAACAAGAAATACAGAAGCTAAAGGCTCAGCAAGTTGGAACAGCTTCGAATCAGACGATAATGAACCTAGATGAAAATGATAGTGACGACTTTGTTAACAATGGAAGAAATGACGCAGAAGGTGACAATAACGACAACGATTATATTGGTGACATTGACGCTTCATTTCATGACAGCGACGTTGATTTGGAAAAGGAGGAGATTGAATTTGCTTCAGACGATGCTCTTGATTAAATCCTTCAAAATGCCAATGGTAATGTTTATCATCTTCTATAGACTTAAGTTTGAAACTAGCTATGATAATTTGGAATTATTGCCTGCGCTTCTTTTCTTGTAATAATATGTGGAAAAGTTACGAAACTGGCTAGGATAAAATGGAATTATTATTGCTTGCGGTTCTTTTCCGGACGAGATGCGACATGATGATAGGATTGTGTGAAACTAGCTATGATAATGCGAAATCATTGCTTGCGCTTCTTTTTCTAGACGAGGTAACAAATACGGTGCGAAACTAGCAAATAATGTGAAATTATTATTGCCTGCGCTTCTTTTGCCTCCGATACAGATAAAAATGCATCTCTAATGACTGATGCCATACATTTTCATCCTCTTGAGCTCACGTTTTTCTTTCAGTCTCCTACGGCGCTCAATTTCCATCTTGATTTCAAGATCTCTTTTTTCTATCAATTTGTTGATTCTTTCCTCTCTTTCAATCGCGTACTTGACATTCTTCTCATAGTAATAACTATGCATAGATGGAGGAAGTAATGGATATTCTTTTGGATCGGGGTGTCTAGCCTTAATAGCGGCCTCAATGGATTCCTTTTTCTTCTTTCCCTCTTCCTTCTTTTGAGCGCAGTGGGCACACCGACTAAGGCGATCAAAAATGTCGGGAGCGCCATTTGCTGACACTTCTTTTTTTTCTTGAGTTTTCTTTGATTTGGGTGTCCTTATGATCCCATTTATATCGAACTGGATGGGGGCTTTTTTCCTTATGATCCCATTTATATCGAACTTGATGGGGGCTTTGTTTTTATTTGGTCCACTGTTAGGCAAATTCCTACCGGACAACTTTGCCTCGACAGACTGTCTTTTGTTCTTCCCCTCAATCTGACGTTGAGTGGAAAGACCATACAACCAATCACAGAGTCCTTGATTTGGATAGTGACCAGAAGCTTTTGCCGATGGATAAGAAACAAGTGGAGGTATCTCATCAGATTTATTCTTGTTTTGGGCGGCTTCTCGTATCTTCTTTCCCTCAATTTGTCGTTTCGCAGAAAGACGATATAAATGATCACCAATATGAATGCGTTCATGGGTCTCAGTAACTTCATCTGTGAGTTCTACATCGTCGCGTTGATCTTCTTTACGGCCTTCGGTGTCTCTACTTATTGGCTCTTCTAATTCGTAACGGAGGCTGTTTTCTAATCCTCTCAATTTGTTGGAGACTTCGGATGTAGTGTTGGGAGCGTTGGTGGACTTGTTACGGTCATATCCGTCAATAAAGGTATCAAGCTCAGGTTTATTATTTTTTGGAATGAAAGGACTCTCGTAAGTGTGATCTCTAATTGCTACCATTTTGATGTAATAGTATGAATATGAAAACGAAAACTATGTGAGAGTGATGAGTGATGGTCGCTTCACAAAAGATGAGAGGCTTGTGCTAAATTAGTGTTATTCTTTCATTGGCGAGAGCTAAATGTTTGGGATATAGCCATTTATCACTCGCCCACGAGCACTTGATTAGGGTTAGGACTGAGAGTCCAGCATCCAGCATACATTCACAATAAGTGTTTAGATGATCAATATAAGCAGGCAATAGTTCTTTTGGGCAAAACCCGTTTCCCGTCGTTTCATTTTCACACCTGCGAGCTGACTGACGTCTCACTCGCTCGATCGGTCATCCCACACTCTGAGCTCTCAACATTATGCACAACTACTTATTATCAGTAAAAATAATATCACGGCGATTTTGTAGCCACGTATCTAAATCATAACGTTTCCTATACCTGTTTCATACTCTTGAAGATATAATAAGAGTGCATATATCACAGACATTGATGCACAGAATTAATTTCAAATCCATTGTTCAATGATGATGTTCGATATCTTTCTCAGCATAATCGTATCTTCATCTCCCCGGAAAATATTTGATTTGCAAAGTCAACATCCTATGCTGAGCCCTAAAGAAGTCATGTACAATATCGCATCCTCCTGTGAAGACTTCAATATTAGGAACTTTGATGTGTATGGCGATTTTGAACTAGAAACTTCAAGTTCATTTCTGAGAAAATTTGAATCCGAGGTTGCAGAAGTTTTCGGAAAAGAAGATGCAGTATTTATGCCATCTGGGACTATGGCGCAGCAAATAGCTCTACTAATTCATTCTCAAAAAAATGCTGGGAAAGATGGTAGATCTGAAATTCCTCTTCGCAGATTTGCTTGTCATCATACTAGTCATCTTCTCCTTTGGGAGAAAGATAGCTATAGGGAATTGACAGGATTTCAGGCCATTGAAATTTCTACAGCGCATAAGGCAAATCGGAAAGGTTTGAATATTCCTGCGATGTCTTTATCAGATGTAGAAAATATGTTTCTCAACGAAAAAGAAAGAATGTTACCCAAACGAGAGCCACTGGGTGATACAGGATTGTCGACGCTTATTATGGAACTTCCCCATAGGGAACTTGGGGGAAAACTACCAGAATTCCAAGAAGTGGAAAAAATCGGTATGATATGTAAAATGGAAGGTATATCATATCATTGTGATGGTGCACGAATATTCGAAGCAAGTGCAGGTTATGGGAAAAGCCTTCAAGATGTAGCCGCGCCTTTTGACTCAGTCTATATATCATTCTATAAAGGACTGGGAGGGCTCGCTGGTTCGATGTTGATGGGGGACAAACAATTTTGCCAGGAGGCTAGAATTTGGCTGAGGCGGTTTGGTGGTAATCTGTTCACACTGCTTCCCTTCATTATTTCTTCGTATGTAGGATTTCGTCGCCATGTTCTTGGAAATGGTTCCACAATGTACTTTGACGAAAAGCTTCAAAAGATGCGCCGGGTAACGAAACGAATTTTAAGCGAAACAGACTTTGATTCAGTGGGTGCATTTGATCCTCCAATTCCTCATACAAATATGATTCATGTTTACTTCAAGTTTTCAGTAGTAGAATGTGAGGCTGCAAGAGACCATGTCCTCGATTCCCATTACATTCAAGTGTTTCGGCGAATTCGCCAAGTGGATGATAATCATAAGTTGTTGAAAGAAGCTGGATATGGCGCATACATTGAATGGACCATGGGAGAAGCAAATGGAATCCTAGAGGATGAGGTGTTTGTTGAGGGATGGTTGCATTTTATAGAAGCATTACAGAAGAAATAAATTCCTTGATTCTTCTTTTTATACGGAAAATAATAAGACTTCAAGATAACTATGCGTTAGTGCAACTTATAGTATGATGAATGCGTATAGTGTTGAATTACTGCTGTTTATTCATAGGAGATACCAGCATCTCTCAATTTCTTCTCTAGATATTTGATACGGGATTGTGCTTCTGTGAGTTCTTTTGACACGGATGCAACAGTTTTGAGTTTCATCTTTGTGCCACCGGTATTGCCGTTGCGTGAGGAAAATGCAGGGTTCAAGGACATTGTTTTAGGTAATTTAGATGAACCAGCCAACCATTCATCGGAAGAATGAGCGGGAGTGGACGATGGACAATCAGGGAAGATATCATCTTGAAATGCATCGGACTTTCGTGGGACGGTCCATGACAACGGATGGATTCCATCATTGTTGGTCACCTTTAGAATTCGGGCAGTTTCACATTGCATGACATCAAGACCACGTTTTGGGACAAAGCACATTCCTTTGGCTGGCGTAGTTGATCTAAATCCATCATTGAGTTTGTGTAGGAATGGGCCTTTATCTTCAAATTCGTACGGGCGGATAATTCCATCTCCCTTACCACATAGGTAAAGAACACTTGTGTCTTGATCGTACAATGGTAGTAGAGCACCAGAGGACGTATCAATGACTTCGGTAGTCAATGGCTGAGACAAATGTTTGAGATCCCAAATTTTTACTTCCCTCGATTTACTTGCACCAGTAGTCATGAACTTTCCAGTCTCACCCAAGAAGGTTAATTTCATACTTTTGAGTCCATCATGTGCTTGTTTGATTTCTTTGGCTAGAGTCCCTGCTCTAGGATCGATGAATCGTACAGATTTATCTTTGCAACTTGTAGCAAGAATCTCTCCTTTGGTATCCCAAACAACATCCTGAATCAAGTTATCTCCGAATCCATCAAAGGTAGAAACATCTTCAGCTTTCTCCACATCCCACACCTTGACAGTATAATCAGCACTAGTACTTGCAAGGATATTACTAGCCGTTGGATGGAATCTAAGAAGGGTAACTTTTTTTCTATGTCCGACGAGATCTAAAAGACTTTCTGTCAAATTGTCTCCCTGTTTGGCTAATCCTTTGGAATCTGTAGGTTCCCAATCCTCAGGAATGCTCCATAGTTTAATGAGAGAATCCTCACTGGCAGAGGCAAACATGGAATCATCAAAGGGATTGAAGTCCATATCTAGGACCGATCCTGTATGTCCTTCAACGGCCGAACTGGTCCCGTATTCAAATCGACCGGGTCTATCCAGTCTCCCCACGTGCATTGGTCCTCCACCTCCAAAGAGTGCCACGACATAATACTTTGCCGATGCCTTGATGTATTGCTGATCACCAGTCACAGTTGAGAGTCTCATTCCCGTGAAACAGTTCTATCATTGTAGTTTGGATATATATATATATACATATACATATATATATACATTTATAGTACATCGAACGTGAGTATAAAACATGATAACGTACTCGTTCCAAGCAATACAAGGATACAAATCGACCTTTTTTTTTAATATATAATCATCTTACCTCAGGTTTGGGTTGATCGCAAAACACGTGGCGATACTTGGATGATCTAATTTTAAACATGAGTGTAAACTGTGTAATGGAAATGTATGATTATAACGAACTACTTATTATATGGAATAATGCTTGTAAAAGGTTCACACTTGCAAAAAATGTGGTGTGTTCAGAGGAACGTTGCCCCCAAAATTGGCTCGAGTGTGTCTTTTCGCGCCAAATTCAAATCGTTCGAGAGTACTAACATTCTCTTCAAGATTTTAAAAAAAGCACTACTGTACCTACTTACGCACATAAACACACATAAACACATAACGTGCCTATATAATTGCAGTCTTGAACAACAAGAATCACTGATATCTGATATATCATGATGCACTCGTTACATGTTTGTATATGTTTCTACGTGTTGTGCATATGGAGTGTGTTTGGATTTTATCCTCATTCCATATTACAACGTCAATCAGCAACATACCTATTACTACTAGTACAACGACAACAACGACGAATACGAATACTACCATCACTAATACAACGCAACGAACGGTTGGTAGATTTAGAATCCTTTGATTTTTCATCACAAATTGGATGGGATGATTTCTATACATTGAATCCACAAAATACATTTGAATGGCATTCTTCCATGCCGCATTCCTATATTATAGATGATATTGATATTGGATCCAATGTCTTATTGGTTGGAACGGGGAATAGTCAACTTCCACGTATATTATACGATCAACATGATCATTCTACACAAGTTATTTGTATGGATTACTCTTATCCATGCATGGAACTCTTGCAAAAACTACATGCGCAAGATTGTCCTCGAATGAAATTTGTGTGTGGAGATGTGATGCATTTAACATCGTTGATGAATGATCATGATATTTTAGGTACAGAACACATGAATGATTCCAAGTACTTTGATTATGTTGTTGATAAAGGATTGACGGATGCACTCATGTGCAATGAAGGATTCTGTTTTACATTGGAAAAATATCTTCGGCAAATTGCTAATGTTTTGAAGAAGGATGGGAAGCTTATTTTGATCTCGTACAAACTGATTCCTTCAACACGTGAATTTCTAGAAATGCAAGGAGAGGAATTGGGAATGGAATGGGAGTTTGATGTAAAGAACAAAAGCAATGATCGTGTAAGTTATTCTGTTGCAACCCTACAACATTAAAATTATATGGAGATGAGCAAGTAGTAATTCACAAGGACCTCTGTGACAACCAATTTTGGAATGTTGCTCGTTTATCCTCCTGCTTCAATTTGGCATACAACTCGTCAAGTTCTGCAAACTTTTGTTTGTCCCTTTTTGTCAATGGCTCTGCATTTGCTTCCGTTTCGTAGTAATTGTGGAATTCTGCAGCATCCAATGGATCGTCAACCTTGGGTTTCCATGGCACTCCTGAATCCTTGTTTGCCAATTTGACAAAATCTACATCGTTCTTAAACCACGCATGCTCTTTTAAATCTCTTGTTCCACCAGCTAGGTTCCCAAGACGTTGTTGAGGACGAACAAGAACCTTTCTGATCAATTGAACTGCGACAGGAGGACCAGACAAGTCATACTGCTGCTTGATAATCGCTTTGAACAGACTGCTCTGATCTGTTGCACGCAACTCAAATGGTGTAGTTCCTGTCAACATTTCATGAATCATACAAGCCCAAGACCAGTAATCACACGACATGTCGTGACCTTTTCCAAGAATATTTTCAGGAGCAATGTACAAAGGGGAACCACATAAAGTATATGATTTATCCTTGATTTCTTTTGCGAATCCCAGGTCTACAATGATGGGAAATCCATCTTTACTGATCAAGACATTCTCAGGTTTCATATCGCGATGGGCAATAGAGCGGATGTGCATGTAATGCAGCCCTTCAAGAATTCCAGCTCTGTACAGTGGAGAATAAACAATCGGTGTTACACACAGGAACAATATGAATATATGTGTACATGAACATACATATCCTTGTATCACTTACGCATAAAATTTTGCAGCTTTCTCATTCAAATGTGATCCCTTTGCTTTTGTAATTAGTTCAAGAAGTTCTCCTCCTTGAACCAATGGCAATAGCATCATGATACTTGATTCATCTTGATATAAATTGATGAGAGGAAGAACAAATGGGTGATCTAATTCGCTCATAATCTTAATCTCACGAACCGTTCCTTCAATCTGAGTAGATTCAAGAAGTTGTTTTTTCATTTGAATCTTCAACGCATAAGCTTGCGTTTTCCCTTCATTCTTGGTACTTACGAGCCACACGACTCCAAATCCTCCTTGACCCAAAACTCGATGTTTTGTCAGATCTTTAAGATCAATATTACGTTGTTCCATTCTCTTGGGCTTTATAGTTGGGTCAAAACGAGACATGTCCCTTACAACCATAGCAATGTCTTGTATCTTCAGCCTTCCGAGCTCGGTATCTTTTGTAGCACAGGCAGTTACTACCTTTTCAGGTGAAAGGAGAAACGTTTGACCGTAGTAAGATCCAGGCCCACAAACTCTATTTAGGTCAGAATCTACTGTGGATGTTACTTTTATTTCACCACTTCGAACTAGGTAAAGAGCAGGTTCTGAGTCACCATCAACTTTGATTTCTTCGTTTTCTTTATAAGTGTAATCGTTCGCTTTGATTTTAACATTCGTAATACGAGAGACAATCTCACTAAGCTCTGAATCGCTCAGGTCACCCTTTGAGAAAATAGGGATTGATTTCTACAATGTCACACATAGGAAAAGGTGTTTTAGAACAATTATCAAGTGAAAATGGGGGCAAAGCAAAGGCATGACATAAGCAATTATACTTACCAACTGTCGGATATCCTCCGTTTTCATCAACAACTCTGCGATAGGACCAATCATATCTAAAAAGCTGCTATGGGACAATGTCAATGTGCAGGAATCTTCCATTGCCACCACGGTTGCATTTCTTGGTTCCTCTTTCAAAATGGCACGTTCGCCGAAAAAGTCGCCAGGCTTCAACACCATGTTGTCATAACCAATTTTAGATTGTGCCGAAGTCACTCCTGAATCAATATCCTTTACCATTACCGATCCAGATTTTAGTACGTAAAATACTGTTCCCAAGTCACCTTTCTGAATAATGGTTTCTCCCTTTTTAAAGTTCTTTGGCGTAACTGCGCTAGCAATTTTCGCGATGTATTCATCCGATAAATTACTAAGAAACTCAACTTTACGCAAGATTTTCATTGTGTCTCTATCACCACTGACAGATGAATTTGCCAATATCTGATGGAAGGTAGTTTGGTCCACTCTCCATAGGGTACACGCTTCCACGGCGAGACAAGTCGCAGCTCTAGGAGCGTCATACAAAAGTGCCAAGTCACCGAAACTCATTCCGGGTCCGGCTTTTCCTACCTCCACTCCTTGCTTAGTAAATATCACATTACCAACTTGAATGATGTAGAAAAAGTCACCCATTTCCCCTTCGGTGATGATGTTTGATCCTTTACCAACCTTATACTTTTCGAAAGCATCCAAGAGTTGTTCACGCTGAGAAGGAGACGTCTCTGAAAATATAAAATTGTTGGATACTGCACTCGCCAGTAATTCCCTCTCATCTGATGTCTTTGGAAACTTAGGAAAAGCATAGTTTTCATCGATCTTTACTGGCGCCATGGCAATATTTTTAAAACGCTCTTTCCCCTGGTGCACTACAGAGACCGTGAAAGGAGTCTTGGTCTTTTTGTTCGCAGCTGGAGCGGGCGGTGCCTGAGCCGGAGGACGAGCTGATGCTGTCTGAGAAGAAGCGTCATTTGATAGACAGTTACCCATATCTTGTCCTCTATTTATTTCTTAAATGTGAGTTGTGTGGTCAATGTGTGTTTGCCTTGAAGCGAACGAAAAAAGATACCATGTGAGAGTGATGTGAGAGTTCTCTTTCGGAAAAGAATGAGAGAGGGCTGAGTTGGGCTATACCCACGCGGTCAAAGTGCAGAGTGCAGACCTGTAACCTCTGTATTCCTTCAAAAATACAAAATGTTCATCATTTACTTCAATCCAGATAAATTCAAGGACCTAGAAAATGTACTTAAGGTGGTTGAGATTGAGAGAAGTCGATGCCAAGTTCCATCCTGGACCATGTTCCCTATCTCGTACGATGAATTGAGCCCTGTTTTTGATGGTAGGCTCGTAGAAAACATTGAATTCTGCTGACCAGTTTGATACAAATAAATCTATTTAAAAAGAAGGGGCGGGATGAATGAAATTGAATACTACTTAATTTGAATAAAAAATTCTTGATTCAGTTATTGTGCTAATTCGAGTATATGTTTTCGTTTGCAATCCCAATGCGGGACGAGAAAAAAAATGGGAAATGTTCGTCTATTTTAAGGCAAAAAACTTCTAGAACAT
>Ga0213868_10003670_pt1 | contig 14243 bp, 14 predicted proteins | sample PICome_9_FD_160087 | JGI IMG/M metagenome (GOLD analysis project Ga0213868, IMG submission 160087) | Coastal seawater microbial communities near Pivers Island, North Carolina, United States - PICO127 | ecosystem: Environmental > Aquatic > Marine > Coastal | place: USA: North Carolina...
CCACTGCTTATGCATTTAGCGTTGGTGGTCCGGTTATTTGGCCAGACGTTCAGGCAATGATGATGGTGCCGATTTCGGCTCACGCTCTGTTTGCAAGACCGCTTGTGGTTGCTCCTGATTCAGAACTGGCGATTGAAGTGCTTAGGCGCTCGCCAGGAGCGGGCGTGATGTGGTGCGATGGCCGCAGGGCGATCGACCTAGGTCCGGGTTCAAGAATCGAAGTCAGAAAAAGTGACAAAGCGGTGCCCATGGTCATTCTCAGCGATGCCCCATTTAGTGATCGTTTGGTCAGAAAGTTTGCCCTTCCAGTCACCGGCTGGCGAGGTCCGGAGGGGGCGGCTTGATCTCTTCCATCGGAATCAGAAACATCGGCGTCATCAGCTCTGCCAACCTAGAGTTGGGTCCAGGTTTTACGGCCCTGACTGGAGAAACTGGCGCCGGAAAAACCATGGTTCTAACGGCCCTGGGTCTGCTGCTTGGAAACAGAGCAGACTCGTCCACGGTGCGCACCGGCACCCAGCAGTCCCTGGTTGAAGGTCGTCTGGAAAGCTCCAATGAGGAGCTTTTGGAAAGACTGCAAGGACTTGGCGCAGACACTTCTGAAGCAGAGATCCTTATCAATCGCTCGGTAACTTCCGACGGAAGGTCGCGGGCCGCCATCGGCGGCGCGTCTGTTCCTATTTCGGTCCTTCAGGAAATCTCCTCAGACCTAGTAACGATTCACGGGCAAAGCGACCAAATCAGACTGCGGTCTGTTAGCAAGCAGCGACAGGCACTGGATCTGTTCGGTGGCGCTGAGCTGGAATCCGCGAAGTCCGATTATCAATCAGGTTTTAGGCAATACCAGGAGCTTCAGTCCAGACTCGAGCGAATGCGCTCCTCCTCGGAGTCCGATCGCTTGAAAATTGAGTCGCTCAAGCTAAAAATTTCAGACATTGAGGGATTATCAGCCGCCCCCGGCGAGCTGAGAGAAATCGACGAACAGATCCACAGGCTTTCTAACGTGGAGTCGCTGCGCTTTGCTGCAACCGCCGCTCACGATGTTTTGAGCAGTGAAGAGGGCGACGACGCGGTCCAATTGCTAGGAGCAGCTCACAAGGCGCTGGGCAATTCTGCTGATCCGACTCTGCTCGCTCTTGCTGGGGAGCTAACAGAACTGGCAGCGACTGCAAGTGATATTTCCAGCCAGTTGGCGAGTTACCTAGCTGATTTGGATGCCGACCCGAAGGCGCTCGACGAGCTCTTGGGTAGGAAAGCGGAGCTAGTGGCACTCGAGCGTCGATATGGCACTGAGATTGACGAGCTGTTAGCTAGCCTTCCTGGCCTACACAGTGAACTTTTGGACCTTGATTCCTCGGATGAGCAGATTGAGAAGCTTGAGATGCAGTTCGCAGCCCTCACTGGCCAATTGGGGCAGCTGGCAAGTCAGCTCACGGCCAAAAGGCAGGCGGCAGGCGCAATGCTTTCTGAACGGGTCGGGCAGGAACTTACTCAGCTGGCTATGCCCGGGGCAAAGCTGGTGGTAGAGGTTTCCGAGAGCGCTGAATTCGACAATCACGGAAAAGACAAAATTGAATTTCTGTTGGCTGCTCACTCCGGCATTGAGGCAAGACCTCTGAGCAAGGGTGCCTCAGGAGGAGAGCTCTCCAGAATCATGCTGGCCATCGAGCTGGTGCTGGTTTCAGGCACTCAGCTGCCAACGATGGTCTTTGATGAGGTTGATGCGGGTGTTGGCGGGCAAGCTGCGGTTGAGCTTGGCAGGCGCCTCAAGAAGCTCTCCGAATCCACCCAGGTTATTGTGGTCACCCACCTGCCTCAAGTGGCAGCTTTTGCGGATCACCAAATCCGAGTCTCCAAAGATATCACCGGCCAAATTACCGAGTCCTCGGTAGAGGTCTTGAGTGACAGTGAGCGGCAAATAGAGCTGGCGAGAATGCTTTCCGGTACCCCAGATTCAACGGTTGCTCTCGAGCACGCAAAAGAATTGCTGAATTCCGCAAAATAATCTAGTTGTCTTGACCTCCAGGGGTCGTTTCAGATGATAGATTGAAGTTCCATGGTGAAACCCTCTGGAACCCCCCGACACATATTCGTAACTGGTGGGGTCGCATCCTCTCTAGGCAAAGGCTTGACTGCCGCCTCCCTCGGTAATCTGCTTCGCGCCAGAGGCGTTTCCGTTGTGATGCAGAAGCTCGATCCCTACCTAAACGTTGATCCAGGGACCATGAATCCTTTCCAGCACGGTGAAGTGTTCGTGACTGATGATGGCGCCGAGACTGACCTGGACATTGGTCACTACGAACGATTTTTAGATATCAACCTAGACAGCGCCGCCAATGTGACCACTGGTCAGGCTTACTCGACCGTAATCGCCAAGGAGCGTCGCGGAGAATACTTGGGGGATACCGTCCAGGTAATTCCTCACATCACCGACGAGCTAAAGCGTCGCATGAGGTTGCAGGCCACCAAAGAGCCAATTCCTGATGTGATCATCACGGAAATCGGTGGCACGGTTGGAGACATCGAATCCCAGCCTTTTATGGAGGCAGCACGTCAAGTCAAGCAGGATGTGGGAAGAGACAACGTGTTCTTCGTGCATGTAACGCTGGTGCCGTTCCTAAAGCCTTCTGGCGAACTAAAGACCAAGCCAACTCAGCACTCGGTAGCAATGCTGCGGTCGCTTGGAATTCAACCAGACGCGATCGTGTGTAGATCTGACCGAGAGCTGCCAGATTCCATCAAGAGCAAGATCTCTCAAATGTGTGACGTGGATAGGGCGGCTGTAGTCACTGCGGCAGATGCGTCGTCGATCTATGACATCCCTCAGGTTTTGCACGATGAGGGGCTTGACAGCTACATCATCAATGCCCTGCGACTTGAGGTCAACGATGTCGACTGGACTAATTGGTCTCCGGTGCTGGAGGCTGTCCACAGTCCCAAGCATGAAGTGAACATCGGGCTGGTCGGTAAGTACATTGACCTTCCTGATGCCTATCTGTCTGTAACCGAGGCAATTCGCGCCGGCGGCTTTGCCGAGCACGCCAAGGTCAACATCCACTGGATTCGATCCGATGACTGCGAAACCAGTCAGGGTGCGATGGATCAGCTTTCTGACATGGACGCCATTTGTGTTCCCGGTGGCTTCGGCATCCGTGGCATCGAAGGAAAACTCGGAGCGCTGAAGTTTGCAAGAGAAAACCAGATTCCAACACTGGGTCTTTGCCTAGGACTGCAGTGCATGGTGATTGAATACGCCCGCAATGTTGCCGGAATTACCGATGCAACATCAAGTGAGTTCGACCCACAGGGAGCGAACCCTGTGATCGCCACTATGGCTGAGCAGATTGACAAGCTGGCTGCTTCGGACCTTGGTGGAACCATGCGTCTTGGAACCTATGAGGCGAAACTTTTGCCTGGATCGGTAGTGGCTGAAACCTACGGTGCAACGACCGCAAGTGAGCGCCACCGCCACCGCTACGAAGTAAACAACAGCTATCGTGAAGAAATCGCGGGAGCTGGACTGGTGTTCTCAGGAACCAGTCCTGATGGCGAGCTTGTTGAATATGTCGAGCTGCCGAAATCTGTCCACCCCTATTACGTTGCCACCCAGGCTCACCCGGAATTTAAGTCCAGACCAACCAAGCCAAACCCAATGTTCCACGGGTTGATAAAGGCTGCACTTGAAAGACAGAAGCAGCAGCGGCTCTTTGACGAAAACTAGATAGATGCTGCCGCTAGCTAACTACCTGCGGCACCTCAGTGTTGAGCGGGGGCTCAGTAAAAACACGCTGAGTGCATACCGTTTAGATTTAGGTAAATATCAAGAGTTCTTAGCTGACCACGGCTTGGAAGTTGAAACTGTGGTCACCAGTAGCATCACCGAATTTTCGATGCATCTGTCAGACTCTGGACTCAAAGCTAGCTCAGTGTCGAGGATCCTTGCCGCGATCAGGGGCTTCCACGCATTTTTGGTGCTGGAGGGGATCCGCGAAGATGATCCCACCAAAAAAGTCAGACCACCAAAGCTTTCGCAGCGACTTCCGAAAGCACTTAGCCAACAACAGATGCTGGACCTGCTTAGCGCCGCTGGCCCGGAACCTGATGATGAGACTGCTGACCCGCTTCGACTTCGAGATCGAGCCATTGTCGAGTTGATGTATTCAACCGGAGCTCGAGTCAGTGAAGTGGTTGCAATTGACCTGGACGAAGTAGATGATTCTGGCCTGATTCGAGTTCGAGGCAAGGGCTCAAAGGAGCGAGTGGTGCCAATCGGGTCATTTGCAATGCGCTCTATTCAGGCATATCTAGTTCGATCTAGGCCAGCGCTAAATCAGAGTGGCGCAACGGCACTGTTTTTGAATAAACGGGGATCGCGCCTTTCCAGGCAAAGCATCTGGGACCTCGTGCAGCGCTCCGGAGAGGCCATTGGTCTCGATGTTTCGCCTCACGCGTTGAGGCACTCGTTTGCAACGCACCTAATAGAGGGCGGTGCTGATGTCAGGGTGGTTCAGGAGCTGCTGGGGCACGCATCTGTGGCGACAACTCAGATTTACACACTGATGACAATTGACACCGTGCGCGAGGCTTATCTGAGTGCTCATCCACGCGCGCGGCGGTAGGCTATGCGTAAGAAGTTGGAGGTTTAGGTGAATCTATCGAAGAAGGTGTTCCCTATACCGGCGAAGCTTAAAGAGCACGGGCCGGCAAGGATCATTGCCATGTGTAATCAAAAAGGCGGAGTTGGTAAAACCACCACCACAATCAACCTTGCCGCAGCCCTGGCCGAGTATGGCCGCAAGGTGTTGGTAATTGATTTTGACCCGCAGGGTGCCCTTTCTGTAAACCTGGACGCGGATTACCAGGATGCTCCCACTATTTACGATCTCATGATGGACAGCAAGGCTGATCCCAAGGCTGCCATTCAAAAAACTTCCCTTGAAAACTTGGACATAATTCCAGCAAACATTGACCTTTCGGCCGCAGAGATGAACCTGGTTACTGAAATGGGCAGGGAGCGGGTGCTGGACGGAATTTTGCACAAGATCAAGAACGACTATGACGTGATCTTTATTGATTGCCAGCCGTCGCTTGGCCTCCTGACAGTGAATGCGCTCACTGCTGCCCATGGAGTTCTGATCCCCATGGCCACCGAGTTCTTCGCCCTTCGGGGAGTGGCACTTTTGGTTCAGACGGTCGAAAAAGTCAAGGCAAGAACTAATCCGTCACTTGAGCTCGATGGCCTGATTCCAACAATGCATGATGCAAGAACACTGCACTCCCGAGAGGTTCTTGAGCGACTCCAGGAAGCTTTCCCGGGGCAAGTTTTCGACACCGCCATAGCCCGCACAGTGAAGTTTCCAGATGCAACCGTTGCTCGCAAGCCAATCACTCAATTTGCTGCAAGTTCAGAGGCAGCCGAGGCTTACCGCAGGGTTGCTAGGGAGCTGGTGAAGCGTGGCAGTGCAGCTTGAATCAGAGGTTGATTTCGAGTTACAGCTGGAAAACTTTGAAGGACCGTTTGATCTTCTCCTAAACCTTATTGGCAAGCACGAACTCGACATCACCCAGGTTGCGCTGGCCAAGGTCACCGATGAGTTTTTGAAGTACGTAAAGAAACTCGACAGCAAGCAGGAGATCGAGAGCGCATCTGAGTTTTTGGTAGTGGCTGCAACTCTGTTGGACATGAAAATTGCCAGCCTGCTGCCACAGGGTGAGGCGGTTGATTCCGAGGACATCGCGCTGCTAGAGGCTCGCGACCTGCTTTTTGCAAGATTGCTTCAGTACCGAGCGTTCAAGGAGATCGCTTCTTGGTTCAGCACTTCCTTGGACATCGAGAGCGGTCGAATTGCGCGTGAGGTAAGGCTTGAGGAGCCATACCGAAATCTCAGACCAGAACTTCGTTGGAACACCGACCTGGATGAGTTTGCAAAGATTGCAGAGCTTGCGTTCACACCTAAGGAAATCCCTGGGGTTGGACTCACTCACCTACACGCCCCAAAGATAAGCATTCGTGAGCAGGTCGGGATTCTGGTTGCCAAGCTTCGCAAAACCAACCGACTGACTTTCCGTGAGCTAATTTCTGGAAGCAAGGATCGAGCCGAGTTCGTAGCTAGATTTCTGGGGGTCTTGGAGCTCTATCGCTTGGGTGCAGTGGGCATCGAACAAACTGGACCGTTTAGCGATTTCGCTGTTACCTGGGAGCAAAGCGATTTCAGCGATGAAACCCTTGCTAGCTTAGGAGGCGATTATGACGACTGATTTTCAACTTAGGGCCGCGCTAGAGGCGTTGCTACTCAGTGCCGAGACCCCACTGAACCTGGTGACCATGGCCGGAGCGCTTGAAGTTCCAATTGGAACCGTCAGCGCCGAGATCGAGGCTTTGGTTCTTGACTACAACCAGGCTCACGAAGGAGCCGGCCGCGGCTTTGAGCTGCGCGAGGTTGGCGGGGGTTGGCGCTTCTATGTTCGCCAGAGCCACGACTGGGCTTTGCGGCAACTGGTTGCAAACGAGAATCCCGCAAAACTTAGCCAGGCCGCCCTAGAGACTCTTTCAGTGATTGCCTACCGCCAGCCGATTTCGCGTGGTCAGGTCTCCTCGATACGAGGTGTGAACGTTGACTCGGTGGTTAGAACGCTAATTTCTAGGGGCTTGGTTGCAGAGCTCTACGCCGACAGTGACACCGGCGCACAAATGTTTGGAACAACTCAGATGCTGCTAGAGGTATTGGGCATCAATTCAATCGATGAGCTTCCAGCTATTAGTCCCTACCTCCCAGATCAGGATGGCATTGAGTAACTACGACCAAGAACCAGAAAACCAAGAGGGCGTCCGGCTTCAAAAGGCGCTTTCTGCAGCGGGGGTTGCCTCCAGGCGAGCCTCTGAGGACCTAATAACCAAGGGCCGAGTCAAGGTAAACGGCAAGGTAATAACTGAACTGGGAAGTCGTATCAACCCGTTGGAAGACAACGTGATGGTTGACGGCAAGCCGGTACAGATGGATCCAGACCGGGTCTATTTTGCCTTCCATAAACCCAAAGGCGTGGTGTCAACAATGTCAGACGAAAAGGGCCGGACTTGCCTTGCTGATTACTTCATTGGCATGGACCGGGTTTTCAATGTTGGAAGGCTAGATGCTGAAACAACCGGCGTGATTCTCATGACCAACGACGGCCAGCTCGCAAATCAACTTGCTCACCCAAGCTACGAGGTCGAAAAACTCTATGTTGCCAAAGTCAAGGGCGTGCTAACCCGAGTCGAGATTCAGCGCTTGAAAGACGGGGTTCGGCTAGAGGACGGACTGGCTAAGGCGGATAGCGCTCGTATCCTGGATCAAAACGATGCCTTCACGCTGGTGGAGCTTGTGCTTCACTCTGGGAAGAACCGAATTGTGCGGCGCATGATGGAGGCGGTTGGACACCCGGTTATTGACCTAACCAGGAAGAGCTTTGGACCACTGCGGCTGGCTAACCTAAAGGCGGGACAGTTCCGTGAGCTTAGTAAGCTGGAGGTTAGTTCCCTGATGCAAGTTGGCCAAGCCGGGGAGAAATCTAGGAGGCGCTAATGGCAATCCGTGCAATTCGTGGGGCTATTCAGCTAGACAGCGATGAGCGTAGCCACCTGCTCCAGTCAACCGCAGAGCTTGTGACCAAAGTTATGCATGCCAACTCGCTTCAGAGCGCGGATCTGATCTCAGTTTGGTTTACGGCAACCCCTGATGTGACAAGTGAGTTTCCGGCTGTTGCAGCCAGGGAACTGGGCTTGGGCGATGTGCCGCTGATGTGTTCGGTAGAGATGGACGTGAAGGATGCCATGCCGAGGGTAATCCGGCTCATGATGCACGTGGAGACCAAGATTGCTCGACCTGAAATTCAGCACATCTACCTGCGCGGTGCTCAGGGGCTCAGGGCAGACCTAGCGCAGTGAGCGACACGAGCATAAAGGTCGTTGGGGTTGGTTTGATTGGAACCAGCCTCGGTTTGGCGCTGGCACGGAAAGACATCGTTGCGAACCTCAGCGACAAGTCCAAGGTCAACCTAGATTTAGCCATTACTTACGGTGCGGGTAAGAACCTCGACGAGGAGCCTGAGTTGGTGGTGGTGTGCGTTCCACCTAAGTACACCGCACAGGTTGTTATTGAGCAATTGAACCAGCATCCAAATGCTCTGGTTACAGATGTGGCGAGCGTGAAATCGAACATTCTGGCCGAGGTTATTGCAGGTTCTCCTGATAACGCCGCTCGCTACCTCGGCTCTCACCCAATGGCTGGCAGGGAGGCAAGTGGTCCAATTGGAGCTAGGGCCGACATTTTCTTTGCGAGACCTTGGGTAATTACCCCTCACGATGTCACCGCCCAGAAGCACATAGACACCCTGAGACACCTCGCCATGCAGTTGGACGCACTGCCTGTAGTAATGAGCCCGGTCGAGCACGATCAGGCCGTTGCGCTCGTTTCCCACCTGCCCCAGCTAGTCTCGTCGGCGCTCGCAGCAAGACTCGTGGATGGCAGCAAGGAAATGCTTAATCTTTCCGGACAGGGCCTTCGCGACACCACCAGGATTGCAGCCAGCGATCCTCAAATGTGGCTGCAAATTTTGAGCCAAAACGATCAGAAAATCAAACCACTGCTTGGCTCCCTGATTGAAGACCTGAGGCAGCTCGAAGCGAGCTTTGAAAACCTTGCCGATCAGGATTCTCTTGCCGTTGTTCAAGACCTCATGGCAAGAGGAAACTCCGGAGTGGAGTCAATTCCCGGCAAGCACGGTGGTAAGTACTTTGAGTATGAGGTCGTGACTGCCCTGATTGACGATTCCCCAGGGGCGCTGGCATCGCTGCTGGTGTTTGTTGGTGAAATAGGCGTGAACCTCGAGGACATTAGTCTTGAGCACTCACCTGGAGCACCCATTGGCATCGTGGAGATGCAGGTTTTGCCGGAGGTTGCAACAAAGCTGGCGGAGGCCCTTACTGAAAATGGTTGGCGGTTGGCCTAGTGGCGGAATTGGTGGTTGCAGTTGATGGTCCTGCCGGATCCGGTAAATCCAGCGTTTCTAGGCAGGCGGCTAGGGAGCTTGGCTTTGGCTATTTGGACACCGGAGCCGGCTATCGGGCTTTTGCCCTGCATCGCTCAAACAATCACGAGCAAACCTTGGAGCAGTTGATCTCAGGCTTTGACTACCTAATTTCGTGTGATCCAGACAACGAGCTCGTGATGCTTGAGGGCAAGGACGTCACCGAGACAATCAGGACGGCCAGGGTCTCTGCTCTGGTCAGCGAGGTCGCGCGTATTCAAGATGTCAGAAGGCTTCAGTTCGCTGATGCCCGTGAGCGCATTGCAGCCTGCCCAAAGCCTGGAATTGTTGTCGAGGGCCGGGACATTACAACCGTGGTTGCTCCCGATGCGGCAATTAAAGTTCTGCTAACTGCCTCAGAAGCCGTTAGGCTAGAGCGTCGGGGTCTGGATGGGCAGGAACCCTCAGAAAATATTCTTTCTCGCGACCGCTCAGACGGGCAGGTTGCAGACTTTATTACTCCAGGGGCAGGCGTCACGCTGCTGGACACGACAGAAATGACTTTCGAAGGCAGCGTAGCTACCTTGGTAAAAATGATTAGGGAGGTGAGCTAAGTGAGCGATTCAGACAATCTCGAAGAAGCAAAGACCGGTCTGCTCAAGGAAGAACTCGTCGATTACGAGTTGGACCAAGAGGACATTGATTTACTTGACTTAGATCTCGCAGACTCCCCGGAGTCCGGCTTTCACAGCGCTCCTCCAGTCCTTGCCATTGTTGGTAGGCCGAACGTGGGTAAGTCAGCTCTTGTCAACAGGATTCTCGGCCGCCGCGAAGCGGTGGTAGAGGACAAGCCCGGCATTACTCGTGACCGAGTGTCCTATAAGGCTGAATGGAACGGCAAGGCAATCACTCTGGTAGACACCGGTGGTTGGGAAATCGACGCCAAGGGCATCGACCTGTCGGTTGCCCAGCAGGCGGAGATCGCAGTTGAGCTTTCCGACGGCGTTTTGTTCGTGGTTGACGCAATGGTCGGACCAACTGCCTCGGATGAGCGTGTTGTGCAGATGCTGAGGGCCAGCGGCAAGCCCGTAATCGTGGTTGCAAACAAAATTGATGACCTTCACCTTGAACCAGAGGCAGCGGCGCTTTGGTCGCTGGGGCTCGGCGAGCCGTTCCCGGTGTCAGCCCTGCACGGCAGGGGAGTAGCTGACCTGTTGGACGCGGCTTTGAAGATGCTTCCAGAGAAGTCAGAGGTTGCCGAGGACCAGTATTCAGGGCCAAGAAGAGTAGCTCTAATCGGTCGCCCAAACGTCGGCAAGAGCTCGCTGCTAAATAAGGCAACTGGCACTAACCGAGCGGTTGTAAACGACCTTGCTGGCACTACCCGAGACCCAATCGACGAGCAGGTTGAAATCGCAGGCAAGATCTGGCGCTTTGTTGACACCGCCGGAATTCGAAAGAAGCTCCATAAGCAACAGGGTGCTGACTTCTATGCAGCCCTTCGAACCGCTGCGGCGCTTGAGCGTTCAGAGGTTGCAGTGGTTTTGCTGGACGTAACCCAACCAATCAGCGAAGCTGATGTTCGGATTGTGCAGCTTGGCTTGGATTCAGGACGAGCACTAGTTCTTGCCTTTAACAAGTGGGACCTGCTGGACGACGATCGTCGCCATCAGCTCGAAAAGGAAATCGAAGCAGACCTTGCTCACGTTGACTGGGCACCTCGCGTAAACCTGTCGGCTTTGACTGGCAGGCACCTGGAGAAGCTTGTTCCAGCGCTAGAGCTTTCGCTTGAGTCTTGGGACAAGCGAGTTCCAACCGGAAAGTTCAATGCATTCTTGCAAGAGTTGCAAGCCTCTAACCCTCACCCAATCAGGGGTGGCAAGCAGCCAAGAATTTTGTTCGGAACCCAGGCAGCCGCAAGGCCTCCAAAGTTTGTGGTGTTTTCAACTGGCTTCCTAGAGGCTGGCTATCGCAGGTTCATAATCCGCAAGCTTCGAGAGACCTATGGTTTTGAGGGTTCGCCGGTTGAGCTTGGAGTAAGGGTCAGAGAGCGCCGGAAAAGGGCGCGCTAGTGAAGCCCGCTTCTTCACTTCTCAACACCCTCCGAGGCTTCTTGATCGGGACAGCCGAGGTCATTCCAGGAGTCTCCGGTGGCACCATTGCCCTGATCGTCGGCGTTTACGAAACCATCATTTCTGGAATTTCCGACTTTGGTTCTGCTCTCGGGTATCTGGTTCGAGGCAAGACAACCCAGGCTATAGCTTCGTTCAAGAAAATCCGCTTTGCAGTTTTGCTGCCAATTCTGTTTGGAATGCTGGTGGCTATCTTTGCAGCGGCAGCGGTGCTCGAACCGCTGATTGAATCAGAGCCGGCGTTAGTGCGGGCTGGTTTTGCTGGCATGCTGATTGCCTCTTTCTATGTCCCGGCCAGGATGATCAGAGAATCCTTTAGCGTGACCGCGGGCCTTGCCATTTTGGCTGGTGCTGCAATCGCTTTTTGGCTGACATCATTGCCAAATGCAGGAATTACTGAACCGGGCTGGTGGCAAATTGTGTTGTTTGCAGCAGTTGCGGTTTGTGCTCTGGTGTTGCCAGGGGTATCGGGGTCATTTTTCTTACTTGCAGTGGGCATCTATGCACCAACTATCGCAGCAGTAAATGACCGTGACCTTTCCTATCTCGGGCTATTCGTAGCCGGGGCTATCGCTGGGCTTTTGGTCTTTGCCAGAGCGGTCCAGTGGTTCTTGCAAAACCAGCGGGTGCTGACACTGAGCCTGATGCTGGGCCTCATGATCGGCTCGCTTCGCGCGCTTTGGCCCTGGCAGTCTGCCGATCGTGAGCTGCTTCCAGTAAGCGATCCAGTCCTACCACTGGTTGCGCTAATAATTGGTTTCTTGATTGTTTTGGTAACCATAATTGCCGAGCGCTACATCAGGGCACGACCAAACCAATAGACTTTGACGGTTGCTGCAAGGTAACGGGCTGTAGCGCAGCTTGGTAGCGCACTTGTCTGGGGGACAAGGGGTCGCGGGTTCAAATCCCGCCAGCCCGACCGGGGTCAAAGATGTAGGGGTAATAATCCCATCCGTACCATTTCTCCTGTCGGCTCGGCTAAGCAAAAATAGTGCTAATTCCAAACGCCGACGAACCACTTCGACCCCCTATGGGCAACCGGCCCATATCTCTCCGCCGTCCTTGGGTTGAGCTTGATTACCAATTGGAGCAGAGCTAATTCAAAAAAGGCTAAAAGTCATGATTGTATGGTTTGTTTGACATCAATTTCCATGAGTGTTAGGTTGCATTAACAAGTAGGGCCTTCGTAAGGAGGGCCGTACTGAAAGGTAAACGATGACTAATTACAAGTTTGGAACCGGCCGCAAGATTGTTGCAATCGTTTCTGCAGTGTTGCTGGCAACCACCTTTGCGACTCCAGCACAATCCGCGGGTGTCAAGTATTCGGTCTATCAGAAGACCCTTGCGACCTTCAGTGAAACTGCAACTACATTAACCAGTCAGCAGCGAGCCCAGGTGAAGGCTGCCGTAGATGCGAATCCAACTGCGGAAAAATTCATCTGCACCGGCATTAGGTATTACTCACAGCCGATGAGCATAAACATCATGGTTCGCAAGCGCGCTAAGGCGGCCTGCGAATATGCAAAACAGCTAAATCCGGAGCTGTCAACTTGGTTCCAGAACAAGCCAACGCAGGCTAAAAGCTATGCAGGAAAGGTCCTGTTGACACTGAAGAAGCCTATGGTCACTTCCTACACCGGTATTAGTTACGCCGATGGAATCACAAGTGCCGAGGTGGTTGGTTGGGTTGAAGCTGCGATCGCAGAAATGAAGAAACCACCGAGCACCTACATGGGCATGATTTGGCCGATTGGCAGGGCATTGGACGACGAACCAGACCCTGACGTATTCGGCGGAGACCCATTTTCCGAATACAGCGATGTTTTGAGTGCGTCGGAAATCACCGAAGCGTCCAACTATTTCAGGACCTGGCAGACTTCGGCCGCCGCCAAGGGCTGCGATCAATCTGCTGCTGAGCTGAGCGAGGGTGCAGATCGAGTCGAACGATGGATCAGGGGAGCTGCCAACGTTGCAACTGCACCGGATTCTTGTTTTGATGCGAGGGCCTCGACGGTGGCATGGACTGCCGAGCAGTCCAAGTACGATGCAAAGACCACCTTTTTCCACGAGTCCTATCACGGAATGTCTAACTACCTCCTACGACAATGTTCGCCAATCCTCCGGATAGAAGAAGACCAGATGGACCACGTCCGCTGGTTCGCCGAGGGAACTGCCGATTACTTCGGGCACTACATGGCTGCCAAGGACGAAGGCAGGACGGATCACAAGCAACGGCTTTTGGCTAGATTGGCCACCTCGTTGGCTACCGAGCCAAACATGACACTTGACTCAAACACCTATCCTCAGGCTGCTGCAATGATTCTGATGATGGAGCGGGGTTTGATAACTGAAGAGAAGCTCGTTGATGGTTCTTACTTCAATGACTGCAACTGGATCAGCACCTTCGATCCTGCAAACAATGACATGAAGTACATCTTTGATAACTTCTCGAAGATTGAATCTTCGGGTGGCGTTTACTCCTACACAGACCAGGCAATTAATGGCTGACCTGCGTGCGGACGCATCGTCATGCTTCCGCACGAAGCGCCTGCAACGTTCCGTCGGGAATCTTTGATATGCGCCGATGGACCAGCGACTAGATGGCTGGCAGGCTTCGTGTCATCAGACTCAAGGGCTTTGAAGGATGCCACGATGATATTCCGAAAGAAAAATTAGGTGACAACTTAGCCATACAAGCATCACTAGCAATGCTTGCCAGTGAAAGGACGGAAGGTGCCTTCAAATGAACAGAAAACACTTTGAGATTGGTATTTCAAGACCAACCAGTAAGCGCCTCTTGGCAATAGGGTTCGCAGGAGCTCTAACCCTAAGCGGCCTCACCGCTTGTTCATCGGCCTCGACCGAAATATCACCTTCAGCTGCCAGCACCCCCAGCCAGGTTGCGGAAGAGGCTGAGCAAGAGGTTACCGAGAGCGCTGAACCAATCATTGAACGTGAGCCAACGCGAGTGGCAATGAGCTTTGCTGACGGGATCACGTCCGAGGAAGTCCTCGAATGGATCGATGCCGCCACCGGTCAGATGCTAAATCCACCAACCGATTTCATGGGGCTGGTCTGGCCAATAGGTAGAGCAATAGATGACGA
>Ga0213868_10003676_pt1 | contig 14222 bp, 9 predicted proteins | sample PICome_9_FD_160087 | JGI IMG/M metagenome (GOLD analysis project Ga0213868, IMG submission 160087) | Coastal seawater microbial communities near Pivers Island, North Carolina, United States - PICO127 | ecosystem: Environmental > Aquatic > Marine > Coastal | place: USA: North Carolina | collected...
GACGCGGACGGACGACGAAGGGACACCGAGACGAAGAAGAAGAAGGCAACGACAACGACGACAACAACAACAACAACAAAGGATGCGTTGGAACGCGCGTTATCGCGACACGAGAAATACGTTTCCTCTTCTTCCGAGGGACGGTTCGCCGAAGATCTAGGTATACACCTTCTTTCGTTCTTTCTCTCTGCTGTGCAACGAACTGACTCGAAATTCAATCTCTTCAATCTCTGTAAAGCGGAAAACAGAAAAGACGCGACGAGAAAAGTCGCCAAACTGACGTCCACGTTAGTCTCCGGCATCAATCGAGGCGTCTTGGAGGTGTTTGAAAACCAAAAAGAAGTCGAGAAAGAGGCGAAAGTGTTGCAGAAAAAAGTGGACGCGTTCAAGTGCGAAAGCCGAACGTGGGTGAAGAGTTTACGCGACTTCGACGAGTCGTTGAAATCAATCGGAGATTTTGAGAATTACGTGATGACGCTGGAAAACGAGTTAAAAGGAATCGCCGAAGAACTGAAGAAGAGGAAAGAGCAGTGAAGTAGTTTAGTAGTTATGCGTACCTAGAGATGTTTGTATTGATAAGACTTGTTGTAATACCATTTTGCTTTCGCGATAAAAGCGCGTATGTTTAAAAACGTGTTATATGTTTTTCTCTCTCTCTTTCTCTCTCTCTCTCTATTTCTAAAAAAGCTATTCATGCATTTGCGCGTCGACGACGCCGGCAACTGTTGCTGCTCTGCAAAAGAGTCTTTCGTTCAGCGCTCTCGCGATGGACTGTTTCGCGTGTTCGGCGGCGACGCCTTCCGCCTCTCGAGCGGCGGCGCGCAACTTTTCGCTGTCCGCGCCGCCGCGGATAGCTTTTAACGTTTTCGCGTCGAGGAGGCTCGTTGTTGCAGTCGCAGCAGCGCCGGAAGTTTTCTGCGCAGTTGCTTTCTCCTTCCTTTCTTTACCGCCACCGCCAGAACCATTTCCGGCGGCGGCGACGTTGGCGTCGTCGTCGTCCAAAAGCAAGGCCCGCATGCCGCCTTCCTCCTCCTCCATCTCTGCTCTTCCTCCTCCTCCTTTCTGACCACCACCTCCTAAACCACCAAACCCGTGGAATTCGTCTTCTACTAAAAACCCTCTCGACGCGTCAATCTTGCTCATCTTCTGCGCCACGTCCTTCACCGACGCGTCCACGAAATTCTTCGCCCCGGAACCCTTGCTCAAAGGCATCGAAGTAAAAGTCGAAGCCCAATACTCGTCCCACAAACGTTTTAAAATCTGTCCATCCAACGTTGATTTGAAAATCGAAATCGGCAACTCGTAGTACTTATCCTTGTGTACGCCGTAATCTTCAATCTTCGCCGACGGGACGAAATCGCCGACTCCCGAGGACGAACCTCCTCCGCCGCCGATCCTTCTCCCTCCTCTGCTGCTGCTCGTATCGGTATATCCCTCCGGATACGTTCTAAACGCGCCGATCTCCACTCTCCCACTCGCTTGACTCCTCACCGGATCGACCACAATCGCTAAATACGGATCGGTAAACATTTGATTCTGCGACTGCGTATCCACGTCGATGCCGCTCAACCAACATCCGTACCCCGGATGCGAGTGGTACCATCCAACCACGTGTTCCTCTCGCCCGTTTCTCTTCGCGCAATCGTTGTATTCAATCATGTACTCGTTCGCCTCCGATTGCGCGGACACTCTCGTTTCCGTCCCTTCCACCGGTAACGGAAACGCGTCCGCGACGATAAACTTCCCGTCTCGCGTCACTTTCCCTTGCAACAACCCCATCACTTCCAACTCCCCGCCTCGTTTCGCGTGCGTGCTGATTTTAATCAGCGCCAAAGCGGATAATTTCACCTCGGTAAAAAACTTCGCGTCTTTCTTCCACGGTTTTTCTCTGTCGATAGCTTTGTACTCCTCGCGGTCGTACTCGAACAGTTGATCGTCCGCGCTCATCTCCACGATTTCATTCGCCAACTCGAACCGAAATCTTTCCCGTAAACTCGTTCTCATCGTCTCTCGTTTCCGTTCTTCTTCTTCCTCCTCCTCGTCGTCTGGAACAGAGAAAATCGTCTTCATCTTCGCCAAGTCGTGTCGATCGTCAAACGAGTCGTTGAAACCTCTTTACGCTCGTATAACTTTACCAGTACGTGTGATGAGATCTCTTTTTTTTGAGGACGAAAAACACGAAAGTTTCCAACTGTCTCATCTGTGTCTTACTTACAGAGCAACGAATACGTATGCGTAACACATATGTGATGACAAAAAGATGATGATAATAAATTTACAAAGAGCTACTAGTACTCCTACTAGAGCAGCAGTACAAAAGTGGTGGTATTCTCTACTTTTATGCGTGATGATGATGATGTGTGTTTTAGTGTGTCGTTGACGAGGAGACGTCAATCCGAGTACCTGTACTGTTCGTCCTCTTCCGAGGACGAGTAGGCGTCGTCGCCGCCGGAGGAATCCGAGAAGAAGTCTTCCTCGCACGTTTGGGTTTCACACAAACCCATTCTCGGCGCTTCGGTTTCCTCGTCCTCTTCTTCTTCGTTCCAACCGCCGTATTTCGCTAAAAATGCGAGCGCGACGCCGTTCGTCCAACCGAAACCGGTTTGCGGCGCGTATTCGCCGCCGCGGCCGATGGCGCCGAAAAATCGGCAGTCGTATTTTTCGTGCATCGCGTGAGTGAGACGCAAGCCTTTAGAGACGGATTTACAATACTTGTGCGCTTCATTTTTCGCGAAATTGGCGTAGATTTCGTTTTGTTCGCCGCCGTATTCGGAGACGCCTTCGACGAGCATGTGCGTGAGCGGCGCCCAGACGTTTGGGAAGTCCCACTGTTCTCCAGATTTGACCGTGGAGCACGCGATGCCGGCGACGTCCACGATCGGGGATTGACGTAAACTTTCGCACGCGTCCAGAGCTTCTTTGGAATTCTTCTCGAAAACGCCGCACCACAGAGGGACCCAATCCGAAGCGTACGGGCCTGCCGCGAAGGAGTATTCGTACACCGCGTCTGGATCGTCGAAGCGGTTGTTCTTGTGTAAAGAAGGATCCGTGGTCGTGCCGTCGATGTTGTAGGTATCAAATTTCGATCGTCTCAAGATAAGATCGCGCCAACGCTTTTCTGAATCGTCCCAAATGACCTCGTATATTGCATTTCTTCGAGTTTCCGCCATGATTTCGAATTGCGTTGCGAGTTCTTGAGCGTACTCAACCTCTTCGACCGATTCGACGTTTTGTTCCAACTGTCTCGCCAACCAAGCGATGTCCCGTTCCATTTTGTACATGAATCCGTTCAAATCCGCGGGAACGATTTTGGTCGTTCGGATTGTACGAATCGACTGTCGATCTTCGAACCATCGAGAGGAGAAATCGTGACCGGACTCTGCGGCGGAGGCAATGTCGCGAAACAAATCGGCGCGCAATCGATCGGTTTTCTCCTTGGAATCTTTGGAATCGCAAAACTTGTTACAAAACTCCTTCGCGGTGTCTAAATCTTCGCGATACGATTCCGGTCGAGGTTTCTCGGTATACGCCCAGTATCGCGATAACGTGTGTAAATTTCCAGTCTGTTGCGAGACAACGTTTATGCACTTTTCCGGCCTCGTCATGTATTTGTGCTCGCGTTGTAACAGCGGGACCGCGTATTTCAACAAATCGATATCTCGCGTCGATTCGTATACCGCGCGAACCGCGGTGGCTAATACAGGCGGTTGCGAGCGATTCAAATAATACACGCGACTTCCGTTCGGGACGTACCCGAACCGTTCCACCATAGAGAGTAGGTTTCGAATGACGCCCGTCGCGGTCGAGTACATGTCGCTCTCGAGTAATCCGAGCGCAACCCAATACGTGTCCCAATAATACGTTTCGCGAAAGCGTTCGCCAGGGACGATAGCTACGTGTGGCAAAGGAATTAAAGAGGATTTCTGTTGTTGTGGCGGCATGTGCGGCGGTTGCTTCTGAGGAAACGCGGGGTTGATTTGAAGCTGCGATTTTAACGACCCGGTCAGAGCGCTCACTCTGTCGTTCGTCGAGGAAGAAGAACCACCTCCACTAAACGCAGTTTGGACTTGTTGATTGGCCGCCATAGTCCTAGACTTTTTCGGCGACGCTAACGGCGAATTTGGAATCGGTCCTCTTGGCGTGTTTGATCCCGTCGCGTATTCTAACGGCGTCGCCTGTCGCTGGTTCGCCGACGGCGCTACGCTTCGCGCCAATAAAGGCCACGTGTTGTTACAGTGTCTGGCGAGCTGGATCGCCTTGGCGTGATGCTTATATGCCTCGTCGTCGTCGACTTCCCCTAAGCCGCCACCGCCTTTCTTCGCGCTCGAACTTTCTCCCATCATCGCCGCTTCTTCTTCGTCTTCTTGAATGCTATTCAATCTTCCCATGCTCGTGGATAACTTCACCGTCCCTCCTCCTCCGTTTTCGGCTAATATTTCCGGATGCAACAAATTTGCAATCACCGACGGCACTTCCGTCCAATCGTGCAACAAATGCACCAACGCGTTCGCCACCGTCCCTTCCTCGCCACTACCTCCGTTACCGTTACCAACGTTCACACCCATATCGTTCAATCCGCTCGGCCCGCTATAAAAATGCCCCTCGAAAAATTGCTTCATCACCTCCTCGTTCGTCTCGCTCTCTCTCTCCATAATCTGGTCTCTCGCAGACGCCCCCGCCGCCGCGCCTACCGACGTGCTCTCCTCGCCTCTCCCGCTCCCAATCATCCCACCTTCCCCTAATCGATTATTCCCAATGTTCAAAAAATTCGAAATCGTCAAACTCGCGCTCGTTCGAATCTCCGTGTCCACGAAATCTTTCGAGTCGAGAAAGTTCATCGATTGGTGCGCGGCGTCTAAAATAGCCGCGTTCGTGTACACTTCTTGCACCGACGTCAAGTGATGATGGTGCGAATCAAAACCGTGCGCGAACGATATATCGATCGCGGGCGAATCCGATCGAGGCGGGAGGTCGATTTCATCCTCCAGAAGTGGATTTTTGAACGGGGCCTTCCTCGTCGTCGTCGTCGTCTGCGTCTGAATCGTCTTCCCTCTCCCGTCGATGGTTTCAGCGGCGGCTTTTGAAGAAGTCGTCGTCGCGAAATTGTTCTTCTCGTTGGTGTTCGTCTCTTCTCCTCTCCTCTCTTTTTCGTCGAAGGAGGAGGACGTGTTGTTCATCATCATTTTCTTCTCGTTGTCCAGAGTTTGGCGCAACCTTTCAAAGTCTTCCTCGAAAAACGACCTCTCCTTTTCCTTTTCCTCCTCGTCTTTGTTCTCGTTTTGCTTCTCGAACGCGTTTAGTATTAAAACGCTCCCCCTCGTTTTTGTCGCTTTTCCTCGACGATGATAGCGATGATGACGCGCGCGTTCTTCAAAACCGGTTCGTCGTCGAGGAGGAAACCACCTACAGGTGGTGGTGGGGGAAACACACGACGACACGCCCGAGTTTTGTCTCTGTTGAATCGCAAACAACGCGGACGAACGAGAAGAGGAAGAAGTGCGGGAGGAGGAAGACCAACTCGTCGCGCGGGTGGTGATCGCAGTAGTAGTCGCAGTAAAAGCGGAGATGATGATGATGGTGATTGTGTGGTTGTAATGAGAGTTTTGCGTTTCTTCTTTCTCTCTCTCCGTTATAATAAATTGGAGCAAAACACGAGAGAGAAAAAGTGAGGACACGCGTGCGGTAAACGAGTAGATGTTGCGCGACTACGAATACGAGTAGAATGTTGATGTTCTGTTACGTAACGTAATAAATCAGTTACCATCGACGTCTTTCATCAACTCCCCGATTAAATAACTCTGCACTCTCGGTCCGAACGCTTTCGCGTACGAGTCTCGGCTACAGCATCTCCCCATAAACTTGGCGACGTTTGGCCACCGTTTAAAGGAAACGCCTTGAAAAAACTGCGGCACGTAGAGTAAATACGCGGCAACCGCGACGTCGGCGACGCCGAATTGATCCCCGGATAACCACTCGCGTTTGCTCAAAACATCGTCCAATCGTCGCATTCCTTTGGTTTCGTTTTTAATCCCGGTATCGATGACGCGGCCGTTGATGTCTTCTTTGAAACAGATGGGATCTAACGACGCGTTCGCCCACAACACCCACGAATACGCGTTCGCTTTCGCCTCGTCGCTTTTCAACTCCCCGCACTTATCCGCCAAGTATAAAAGAATCGCCCCGGATTCAAAGAGCTCCACGTTTTCTTTGTGTCTCAACGCCGGGACTTGTCCGAACGGGTGTGGGTTCGACACGTCTCTCGGTTCTTTCAATTCGAATTGGACTTCCTTTTCGTACAGGTACCAGTTGATGAGCGGCGATCGCGAGCCTTGCGAGCCGTACAAGATGAATTCATCATTATTCGTAGTATTATTATTCTCGTTGTTATTAGTGTTGCGAGTATTATTATTCTCGCTGCTGCTGCTGCTACTGTTGTTATAATTCGTATTCGTATTCTCGTCTTCGGAGGAGGAAGAGGCGGACAAAGAGGCGCTTCTTCTTTTGGTCGCTCTCGTCGAAAACGATGCTGAAATGTTCTTCCGTCGTCTTTGAGGATGATGTCTCCGAGACTCCAAATCATCATCCATCTCCGCTTTCATCATCATCTCCGCTTTCATCATCGTTCTTGTTGTCCTCGCCCTCCCAGTAAAACCACCTTTTTTAGGAGCAGTGGAAGTATTCGTCTTCTTTTTGTTCGTCGTCATAAAAGTCGTCGAAAGAAGAGAACGTGATGATGATGAATGCGATGATGATGATGCCATCATCATCGTGTTCCCCGGAAGAGAGAGAGAAGAGGAAAAAAAGTGAAGCATCAGATTGCTTCACTTAAAAAACGTCAAAAACACACAGAAGATATGTCGACTGGCACACTTCTTTCGCTCGTCGCTTTTAATAACCACCCCACGCGAGGAGGTGAACGAGGAGGACTTTTGCAAAACTCTTCTTCGTCTTCGAGTTTTAGCGCGAGTCTCGCGAGAAAAAGCACGTGGTGCTCGTCAAAGAAATTAGCATCCTCCAGAACGTATTATCCATTGGTACGAAGGAATGTCGTCATCGGATGCGCATCGTCGTCCTCGTCCTCATCGAAAAACTCGCAATCAACGCGCGTTCTTCCACAACAAAAAAGAAGTCACAATCAACGAACGACGAAAAGAGGGGAAATGAATACGTGCCAAATGGGAAAAAAAGGCGGCGCATTCCTGAAAGAATTCGCCCCGGAACCGACGGAAGAAGAGAAGAAGAAAAAAGAGGAACGAGAAAAAGCGGAAGAATTAGCTCGCACGGGAGGGTTCCCGGAACTTTTGAAAAACAGCAACGACGAGGTGTTCAACGTGAACGTCATGGTGAAAAACAAAGGGTTCGGGGTCCTTTGGAACGGAATCGGGACGTTAACCATTCCGGATACCGGCGCGAAAGAAAACTCGGTCAATCTCGCCAGAGTCGTCTGCGCGCAACGGAAAGCGCTGTTACTCTCCAACTGCCAACGCTTGTACCCGAAGATGCAAAAGTTCCCGATGGAATGGGCCGTGCAGCCGTTCGACGACCCGTACGCGGACCCGCTCGATTTAGATATGATTTTGGACGGAGAGTACGTCACGGAAATGGTCCCGGGGAACTTTCAGTTTTTGAAGAAAGGCCGAGCCGTAGGTCCTGGCGCTTGATTTGATGACGACGACGAGAGAATACTACGTACGTATAAAAATTGAGGAGAGAGGGTAAACGAGAGCGTAAACGACGAGAGAAAGAGAAAAAGAGAGAGAACGTAGTGCTGCTACGACGCGTGTAAAAAACCGAAGAGAGAGACCGAGAGAGAGTATAACAAAGAGCGTTTTAATTCACCGACATCCATCCAAAACTGTTGGGAATTTTCCCTCCTTTGCGTAAAAAGGTAGTCCTCACTTCCCTCGCTGCGTTTACTCTACTACACTCTGAATAAAATGTCTATCGCCGCGAGCACGCGACAACCACTTTTACTCCTCTCTCCTGAAAGAAGAAAAACGACGGATAATAGAGGTTGTCCTCTTCTTCTTCGCTCGTCTTTTTCTTCGAGGAAAGGGAGGATTAAGACATATATAAAGTCGTCGAATGAATCCTCCTCTGAAATGCGTCTCTCGGCGGCGGAGAGGAAGGAATTGGAGCGACAACGGAAACTGTTCGAATCGGAACTGGCGAGAAGAGAGCGCGCGAAGCAAAGAAAATCGGACGAGCCGGATTACAAAAAGATGTTTCGAGAGGAGGAGAAAAAATTGAACGAATCTTTGATGTCTGACGACGAGAGTTTCGTGAACGAAGCGGACGTGGAGTTTCGGAGGCGACAGCTGATGCTTCTGAAAGTGGAGAAAGAGTTGAAACCGATGGCGAGAGGGTACGGAGTGTCCCCGTCCGGAACGAAAGCGAAGTTGGTGGAAAAGATTCTCGAACACGAGATGAAAACGCTGGCGATGACGAGCGATTTTAACGAAGAAGACGTGGTGGAAGGCGCGAGTTCGTGGAGGCGAGCGAGGAGCGTGGACGACGCGAAAGTCGCGAGCGAGAAGGAAGGCGAGAATTGGGCGCAAACGGAACGGAGTCGAATGTTGAAAGATACGTACGGGTTTGGGCGAGATGGTGATGATGAAGAAGAAGACACGTGGAGACGAGGTGAAGATGACGAGGAAGACGATGGCTTTACCTCGTACACGGATAGCCGGTTCGGAAGAGAAGCGGACGATTCGATTTACGAGATCGAAAGCGATAATCCGCACTTGGTTTTATCGAAAGATGTCAAGAAAAGAGCGACAGAACAGGATTTGGAACGGAGATACGCGATGATTAACGGTTTACGAGAGGTGGCGAAATCAAAAGTTGGTTTAGAGAGAGATTCGACGTTGATTTTAAGCGCCATCGCTTCCGCGATTGAGGAGTTTTATAAGAAAAACGCGAGAAGGTCGGCGTTTACGACTTTAGACAGGGCGAGGAAAGGTTTGCTTTTTGGACGCGGGATTGATGTCGTCGCAGATATCGACGTCGATAAAGGGAATTTTAGATTACTCGTTCGCGTTTTAGGGAGGAACGGGACGATTGAAAGAGAGTACGACGACGCCGCGTTTTTCGATAAATGGATTCGTTCGGGAGGACGAAGACGCATCGCAGATTTAGGAAAAATGTTGAACGAACACATGAAACGAGAAGTTTCGTATAAAGCATCGGAGTATTACGACGAGTACATGGTTGGTGAAATTGTCACCGGGACAGCTCGATTGAGAGGGTACGACGACGAGTGGCTCTTAGATTTACCAAACGGCGCGACGGCGACGTTACCGGCGTCGGAACAGATTCCAGGTTCAGCGAGCGATTTCGTCCAAGGCGACGAGGTCGTCGTTCTAGTTTTAGGCGTGGACGATAACCAATACGCGGCTGGTCAAAAGGCGCCCGTTTTAGTCTCCTCGGCGGTCGCTGGCGTCGTTGCCGGGGTGATCACCGCGCAAGTCCCCGAGTTGAGAGACGGTAAATTGCAAATCGTAAACATCGCGAGAATTCCCGGTAAATCTACGAAGATTATTGTCAAAGCGAACGACCCGGAAGTGAACGTGCGCGAAACGTGCTTAGGCGTCAATTACGAACGCATCGACCGCGTGAAACAGTTGATTTGTTCCGGCGACGAGTTGATTCAAATCATCGACTTCAAGAATGGACGTTTGACAGGTTTGGTGCAACAAGCGCTCTTCCCGGCGTCGTGCACGCGAGCAAAGATGGTCAAGAAACCCATATTTGAAGACGAATTCGTGAAAATAGACGAGCGCGGTAGAATCATTCGAAACAGAAGAGACGGAAGTGTGATTGAAGCGCAAGCGATGGTGGACGATGCCGACCAGGGAGAAGAAGCGAACGAGTTTGACGATTACGACGACGACGAGGAAGAAGGTTTACTCGTGAAGAATGCTATCGATGACGATGACGATGACGACGATGAAACAACAACAGACGAAGAAGAGCCTGTGAGCGACGGGTACGGATCCGCAGACGTCGGCGCAGACGACGATTATTACTTTGAGAATGTTAAATATCGCGAGTTCGGTAAAATTGAAGCCATAGTCCTTAAAGACGATTTATCTAAAGCGATTGGTTCGAACGGAACGAACGTCAAACTCGCCGCGTCCGTGTGTCGATGCTTCATCGAAATCTTCACGGAAGACGGCGAAGCTGGCGGATATAGCGGCTTCGGAGAAGAGCGCCGCGATGGTGGCTTCAACTCGTACGACAGGAACAGCTTCAACGACAACAATCGAAGAAGAGATTTCGACCGTAACGACGATAACAACAACGATAACCGCTGGTCGGAAGACCTGAGCTGGAACCGCGACAACTTTGCCTACGACGACGAAACTTCCGCCAACTACAACGACAGTTCGTCCTTCTACGACGATTTAATCGGCACTCTCGAAGACGAATCCTGGCGCGAAGTTCCGCAAGGCAAGCCGATGGACTTGACCGATGATAACATTAGCATGGAACTGGACGCCTTAAACGAACAAATCCGTAGAAACCGCGAAGAAGGAGAAAGAGAAGAGGAAGAAGTTGTCATAGCGCCGCCGCCGCGTGGTTCTTCTTCGGCAGACGAAGAAGACCACCAAAAGCTCTTTGCGAAAATGGAAGCGCTCGAATTTGACGACGAGGACGACGAAGAAGGCGGTGTTGGTAGTGGTGCCTTCAACGACGTGGACGACGACGACGACGACGACTTCTACGACGACCTCTGGGAAGACGACGAAGACGACGACGAAGAAGACTAAAGAAGCGATCGACGATGATGTGAAGACAAAATTAGAGATTTAATGTGAAGAGTTGTAGTTTTACAATTTAAAATACGCGTAAAATCATAACAAACGCACGCATAAAAAACGCCTCGACATTATCGAGACAAAGACCACAAAGAAGAAGACCACAAACGAGAGAAATGAACGACGGAGTATTATTATCGTTAGATTTTGTCGACGCGAGAGCGTTTTCACTTTCGCTTTCCGCGTTGTCCGCGCTTTCGCTGAGCTTATTTTCAGTCGATCTTCAACAGACGACGACGCTTCTCCGTTGCGCTTCAAAGAAGAAGAAGAGAAAGAAGTCGGTTTTCTTTTTAGAAACGACGACGACGACGACGAAAGCGTGGACGACGACGAGGTCGATCAGAGACGCGAGAGACGTTCTCGAAAGAATGAAGAGGAATACCTCGAGTGAAGAAGGAGTTTCGGTGAAGCAACGCGTGAGCAAAGAAGACGTCCTCGTTTCAACAATTTCGAAAGATGGAGAATTTTCGGTGGTGGAGACGTTTGAAACGCCGTCGAAAGCGGACGAAGAGTTTCGAACGATGGTTGAAATCGATCTAAAGAAAAAGAACGACGAGGAAGGAGAAAGAGCGGACGAGCGAACGGTCGCGTCCGTCCTCGCGCACGCGTTGGCGATGTTGGCGCGCGAGAGCGCGTTCTCTCGCGGAAAGGAAGAGGAGGAACGAGAGCGTGACATTTTTGACGTCGTTTTGAAGCGCGATGGAAGATCGTTGGCGACGATTGAAGGCGAGGATTGGAACAGGACGATAGAGGAAGAGGATGAAGGTGTTGACGGCGGCGTCGGGGATCTCGTCGACGATAGGATGATGGAAAAGGATGGAGTGGTATCCCATGCGGATATTGTCGCGAAAGCTTCTTTTAAAGGATGCGAGGTGACTCTCGTGTTCTCACGAACGAAAGAAGCAGAGCTGCGCATAGGAAACGATACGAGAGGGACCGCGTCGTCTTGGATACGCGAGGAAGAAAACGCAGGGAAAAAAGATATCAGAGTAAAAAAGACGTTTTCGCTCAATCCGACGCGTATCGAGAGCGAAGAGTCGAAAGCGCTCGACGTCTTGTTTCAACTTCCTTCACATTTTTGGTCAAAATTTGGATTTCATCCGATCCGTCGTCTTCGTCGGCGGCGAAAGGAAAAAGGAGATTCGGACGAAGAGGTTAACGATGAGGACGTAACTGAAAACGATGACGTATCCTTCTTCCGTGTATTTGACACTCCAGAGTTTGGAACTTACGTCTACGATTGTGATTCTGACGACGAAGGAGACCAAGACGACGAAACCGGTAGATCAGCAGCGGCGCGAGGCGAACCCCGGCAAGGCGCAGAAGAGGACGACGGAGTGGATTTAGAAGAAGAGATGGAACTGCTCGATTTACGAAAACAAGTCCAAGAATTACCAGACTTTGCCGCGATGAAAACGAACGAGGAAGAGATGGACGCGCACAACGTACAACATTTACAGGAGCTGTATTTACGCGACGTGTGTGTCGTTTGGCGGCAATCGAAGGAGAATAAGCAACGACAACAGCTTACTTCGCCTTCTCTACCTGAACGCTTCAGAACGTGTTTCGAAAAGGCTTTCATGGAAGCGAAGCGTAAGAACCGCCCAAACTTTACCTCAAAGAGAGAACGCAAAGAGTGGAGGATTGGCGAGCGGATCATGCGCAACGCGGCAAATATATATCGAAACGCGGTTGTAAACACTGATTTAATGATTGATGTCGCAAAAGCTGACGAAAATATCGAAGATTGGGAAGGGAAAATCTGTACTTTGCTTTGCCAAAAGAGAGCGTTTGGCCAGATACCGCTGCAGGCGCAGCAACAGAAACAAAAGCAAAAACAATAAGAACACACTTCATGCGAGAAACAGACTATATATTTAATATTATACACACACACACACACAAAATATTTACTCGTCGCATTCTTTTGCGAGTGGAAATAATACCTCGCTCGCGTAGGCGTTCGCCCACTCTTCGCCGTACCACTTCGAAAACATTTTTATCGCAGGATCTCTTTCTATCTGCCACTTGTCGTGTTCCGCCAATCGCCTTCGAAAGGCTTCCTTCACCTCCGTCGTCTCCTCTTCCTCCACCTCTGCTCCTCTTTCTTCTTTCAAAATTTCAACGTACCCGCGCAAGTACGCTTCAAAACACTCCAAAACTAACTGAAAGTTCTCCTCTTTTCCTTTCTCGCTCGTAAACGAAGGTCTCGCGAAAAACATCTCCTCGCTAAAATACCCGCTCGTATCCTCGTAAAACTTCTCGCTCGGCGTCGTCGCGTTCAACTTTTCGCCGTACTTGTCCTTAATCTCTCTCGCTATCCTCTTCGCTAAGCTGTTGCTGCTGCTCCTACGACTCTTACGAGTATTACTACTCCTATCATCACTCGTATCAATACTATTCGGATGAAAATCAATCCCGACTAAAACGTTCTTCCCGTTCCCAAAGTTCAACACGTCCGCGCCGAAACTCGGCGTAAACGCTCGCCTCGGCGTGCAATGCACGTTCAAACAATGCGCAATCGTGCCTCCAGAAACGAACGTGATCCGTATTCTCTCCATCAATTCTTCCTCATTTGCTCCTGGTTTTGGTCGTAAGATGACCGTTCGCGTGGTCACTTCCACTCGCTCTCGCCCGATTTTTTCGCTTTTCGTTTCCCACGAACACCTCGATTTTTGTGTTTCTCCTTCTTTTCCTCCTCGGATTTCCTGTTGGACGACGAGATTTGGAAACTCCGTTTGGAAACATCTCAGCGCGAGTTCGAACAGAGGGGAGAAATCATCATCGTTTTCCTCGTCTTTTCTTTTTCTACTCACACTACTCCTACGTGCAAAATCGTCCACTGCATCGTCGGAAGCAGCGACGCTGCTCTCAAAAGCGAAAGTCGTTTTCGCGTTGGTCGTTGTGACAACACCTCGATGATGATTTAATAGATTCTTCTTCGTCGTCGTCTCTCTCCGGTGGTTCACAGAAGAAGAAGAAGACAAAGAAATAAAGAAATTCGGGAGAAGAGAGAGGCGTTTTGACATCCTTCCTCGAGAGAGTCGTCTCTTCTTTCAAAGTCTCCTCCTCGTCGTCGGTGTTGTTCTCTTTTGTAGTGTTGTGTGAATCAAAAACGAACGGAGAGACACGTGTGAGTTTTTCCAATTTATCTTCATCAGAAAGCTCTCTCTTTGTCTCTCTCTTTTGTTCTTTGATAAACGAAGCACACGACACACCAGAGACTCCCAACGCGAGACCAACATGTTCTCGGTATCACTCTCATCGTCTTTTGTTTCTTCTTCTTTAATAAAGTCTTCCTCTCATCGTGGTCGAACGAATCGTTCTCCCATTCGTGATGGTGGAATCACGACCAAAGCTGCTGACGTAACGCGCGAGGAGGGAAACGTTGTGTTGTTAAGA
>Ga0213868_10003677_pt1 | contig 14222 bp, 8 predicted proteins | sample PICome_9_FD_160087 | JGI IMG/M metagenome (GOLD analysis project Ga0213868, IMG submission 160087) | Coastal seawater microbial communities near Pivers Island, North Carolina, United States - PICO127 | ecosystem: Environmental > Aquatic > Marine > Coastal | place: USA: North Carolina | collected...
CATCAAACTCTCTCTTATATTCATGAAACCTATGCAGGTGATCTTGTGCTTATACCTGGTGATACAACTGGTGGAAGATGGGATACAGATGGGTATAGAGATAAGCACTATCCTGGAATGGTCAAGGAAAAAGTCGTTCAAACAGCCGCAACGAATTGTTTTTCTACCATTCGAACCCTATTTGAGAATGTGGGATGGAACAAACTTTTTGTTGCTATTGGGGATCACGAAATAGGCGATAATGACTGGCTTCCAGGATCGGACAAAGTTCATCTGTTACCTACATTTCGTAAGGCATTTGTCGATGCCTTGTATAGAGACTACGACACTGGATATTTTATGTACTCAAAGAAAATCGGAAATTCGGCATCTACTCCTTGGAGAACTGATTTTCAATTTACATCTTTTGCCCATGTACATAAAAATGTCTTGTTTATTACTGTTGATGAATTCAAATTAAAAGGGCAACATGATTACTTTGATAGAGCCAGAGGGATTGGAGGAAATGGAGTAGTAACGGGTGATGTGATTGGGGCTCACCTCAATTGGTTTATTCGAGTTTTAAAAGCAGGGAGGAACGACAGTAACATCAAACATATTATTGTTCAAGGTCATCTTCCAATTTTGCATGCTGTGCGAAAAGTGCGTTCATCATCTATGTTTTTCGATTTTTATGAGAATAGTGCATTTTGGAAGGCCATGGTAGATTATAACGTTGATCTCTATTTTGCTGGTGAAGTTCATTCATTCACAGCTGATAAAGAACTAGCATATGATCTGGTGCAGATTGTGTCGTCGTCTAGTAAATTCAACGCATTCTTAAATGTTCAAGTCTCAGATGTGGGTCTCAGAATCATATCACATACAAAGAAAGAATCATCCGATATGGAATACTCTGAGACTGGAGTAGTAATAATAGATAAGAGAGAGGCAAGTCATACAACTGTTTCCTCTTCTGGAATCCTAGAAATAAGAGATCATCAGTTGCCAATTCTTCATTACGATTTTGAGGCGTTATCAACTATTGAAGATAGACCAGTATGGTTAATGAAGGAAAAAGGAAGTGATGATGACTCTGCTGAGTCATTTAACGTTGGAGGAGTAGAAGTTCGAGAGTCATTACCAAATAACGGAAGCTTTGGTCAGTTTTATGACGCACAAATTGGTGATTTGACTCTTGTTGAAGGAATTCATGGGGCCAGTGCTGGCTTATTCAACAGTCAAAGTGTGATGGCAACATTTGCGATGGGTCCACAAGCTGGCGGTCAAGTTATATCAGTCGCCATGTGGATCAAAACTTCTGTGAAGAAAGAATTGATATTGTTCCACTATGATCACAAGTTCAATGGAAATTCTAGAGATAACAATTTTTCAATGACATTAGCATACGGACAGCCCAAACTATACTCTAGTTCCACTTCTGTTCTTCAACCTGCAATTCCGATAAATCTAAATGACGGTAGATGGCATCATATCGCAGTCACTATGATCAGAAGAAGTTGCTTATTATCAGAGGTATTAATGTACATTGACGGCAAATCAGTTAGAACCCAAGCAATAAACGACGACTACTTATATGTTTCAAGTTACGGATCACTTTCTATTGGAGGATTAGGATACTCAAATACAAAGGAGACAGAGTTTCCATCTTGGAGACCATATGAAGGAGTTATTGACGAGATTTATGTGTGGGATCGCAGGATTTGGCCAAGGAACGATCTTGCCACTGCCATGAAGAAGAATTTCAAAGCTTCGCATGGACGAGAATGCAAACAACAAGATGGCAGTATTAGTATATATTATATAAAGAACACGGATGAATGCAGTTATCAGTGTTCATTAAATAGACTTTGTTGGGGATACGAAATACAGTTCAACTCTCACACTGAGTCAGTATGCAAATTATTCACAGGCGGGGAACGCCCGTTGGTTGGAGATAATAATTCTGTATCTTCTTGTTTCTCTGCAGTGTAATTGAGGTTTTTAATATAAAAACATTGTAACATGATCTAACTCCGATTCTATCTTATGGAACCAATTTGGAATATATGCTCCTGAACTTCTTTATCGCGATCGCAAACAATAAGCGGGGAAAGTCAGGTGCGAAGCTTATTGATACAGTATGCGAAGGTCAATGCGCAGTCCTACAACTCGATAAATAATTCTAATTGAAATCAAAACGGTTTATACGTTATCATTTTTACTGACGGGCTCGGACATAGCCATCTACATCAATGGGAGCCCACACATTTGTCTTCTTGGAGTCGAGAAGTTCAATGCGATATGCATTTCCTTCATCCCATTGCTTGACAATGATTCCATCCACAAACTTCCCAATATTGCATTGGACTTTTTCTCCTAAATTGAAACGGAGTTTGTCACTAACGATACATGCCTCGAAGCAATCACGTAGCCAATCATGATCTAGGTTCTTCCCGATGAAAACAAAAACATTCTCACGTTCATCTTCCGGAATGTTCCACTTTGCGTCGGAAAAGTCACCGTTGAACAACATGCCTACTCCTTGGAAAATAAACTTCTCTTCCATTCCTTTTACGGAGAGAATACCCTTGTACCGATAGAGATTTGCCCCGTCTTCCGTGATAAGGCGCTGAATCCATTGGGAAAGCATGAGTTGGTTGATGTTACCCTTGATTCTGCAAGACACAGAGCTAACCGTTTCATCATGCTGATGCTCCGCGTCTTCGTCCAAGAACTCTGGATCAAAGTCAAGAACTCTATCAAGCTCAAAAGCTTGGATGTTCAGAAGTTCCTTAGGATCAACCTTGGCGTGCTGACACCTCAAAATGGATGCAGTTGGATTGAGTTTTCTTAGTTTGTCCTCGATCTCCTTTAGCGTTACTTCCTTCGCGAGATCAGTTTTGTTCAACAAGATCTTGTCTGCGAAACAGACCTGCTCTACACTCTCGTTCTCAACACCATCTGGCTTTTCTTCGGCTAGGCGAACGAGAATTTCTTTAGCATCTACAACTGTGATAACACTATCAAGAGAATACAACTCCTGGATCATTTCGTCCACGAAGAAAGTCTGTACAACAGGAGCTGGATCAGCAAGTCCAGTAGTCTCAATGATTATTCCATCAAATCTATCAATCTTTTTGTAGAGCTTTTTCAAAGCTTCCACAAGGTCGCCACGAACAGTGCAGCAAATGCAACCATTCATAACTTCAATCACCTGTGAATCGGAAAACGAGATTATTTGAGTTTACAAAGACTTAGAAACACATTATCAAACACCGTTGGAATCCACTGGAACAGCAAACAGTCCAGGGTTGGTATTAGAACGCTCAATGCTGTCCAGAAGACTTCCGGCATGACTCTGCTACTTACCTCCTCATCGACGTTTTCACTCAGAGTTTTCTCATCTACTCCAATTTCACCGAATTCATTTTCAATTACGGCAAATTTCATTTTATGTCCATCATCATTCAAGATATGGTTCAAAAGAGTGGTTTTTCCTGAGCCTAGAAACCCGGTGAGAACTGTAACTGGAATTTTCTTCTTTTCTGGCATTTTTTGGTGTGTTTGAAAGATGAATAATCAATCTGTCAATATTTATAAAAAATGATGCTTTGTTAGTACAGAGGATTGTGAAGGCAAAATAGAAATTAAGACATTACTTAGAAAGGTTCTCTCTAGAGAGTCTCTCGATATCTGCACCACTCAACATTCTATTGGAAGATTAGCAATATCACAAGATTTACCAATTGCACCATGTCTTGTTTAAATCGCAAGGACTTGCAAATCTCATTCACCGAAAGTATGAAATGCCGCTGTTTCGATTTCTCATCCGCATTCAGCGTTATGAGCACGATAAAAGAATAACTTTAATCTAGATACATATAATTCGTAGAAAAGGGAAAGTGTATCACCTACCTTCTGTTTTAGTTGAATTGTTTTATTTTCGAAAAATGAGTTCAGAGCAATGACAAAAATGTTTTCATAGGCCTTTTCATGAAACATGTAGGCTGTATAAGCATATTAGGCTCTATTTTGCAGCCTTTCCCCAAGGTTGTGATTTTTCGGAAGCCGTGAAGCAAAAATCTCCAATGACCAATGAGCAATCACATGGAACATGGACTGATGGCTCCGCATTGAAATTCAGACATTTTTTCCAGTAACAGCTTTCTGAACGAGTAGTTGAGGATGATATTATTCTGATTCACCACTGTTTATCTTATGGATCCGGCTTCGAATGTGTTCCTTAACTCTATCTAGTAGCTCAGCTTTTCGTCCGCTGAGTTGCAGACCATATTTCCTTAGATACGACTTCAGTTGGGACGTAGCCAATTTTTCCATTTGACATGATCCATCCGTATCTCCTAGATATTCTTGTATCCATTCAGTATCATCAAGGATGAATTCGGCGCCTCGCTTCTTCGTTGCACTAAACTCGATGTCGTCAAATGGCAAAGCGTCACTGAAAGAGCGAATATATGGCCCACAAACCTGCATTAAACCATCATGATCTAACTTAGTATCATCATCGCTAGAATTATCTTCTTCAAGCGCCTTTTTCAAGGCAATAGATTCTATCAAATTCCAAAAGGACTTTAATGCGGGATTTGCGAATGATGAGCCAATTTCGACCGAATTTTTTATACTTTGATGTAGAATAACGTCTTCGGCGGCATTCACCAAAGACTCTTCTATTTCTCCATACTCTTCAACTGGAGGAATAGCCCTATTGTCATCTTCAAATGCGAGAGGAATCAGAAGAAACCCTGGTGGAATGACTTGGGCCATGGAATCATCTAGTTGTTCCTTTTGAGGGACAATTGCGACCATCCTGGACGTTTCTGTCTTTCTCAACAATAGTTCTCCTATTCCCATCGCTTTTTTAATCAACATACATTCATGCAGAGTAGCAAATGCTGCTGTAGAACCTCTGACGAAACTGTCATTGGGGTAGGCATACAAACTAGACCCAACGATTTGATACTCTTGGCTGGAAAAGATATCCATCAAAGGTTTGAAGCCGAGGAGAATTAAAGATGCTTCTCCGGTTTGTTGAATCGATAAACTCCTGATTTCCTTCAAATCGTTTTGACTTATTCTAATCTTTTCATCTCCAAGCTCAGAATAATAACGTAATTGTTGCGAAGTCACTGGTCCTCCGCTCACTGTTTCTGTCACTTGAGAAACTTTTCTGGTAGGATTTCCTGTCCTTGCATTAATTTTAATAGGCGTTGGTCGTTTCTTGACGCGTATATGTTTGTAAATGTCGATCATTATTCTGTACTGATCTGAATGTGTACTATGCTCTAGAGCAAGTATATTGTCACGATTCGAGTCCCAATCTGGTAATAGCATGGGAATGCAAACTAAACTTCTAGGTTTAGACCACTGAATATCGATTCGATCTAGTATAGTTTCAACATCAACGCAATCAGCTGAGCCCAAACCACTCGAATCTGAGTTCAAAGACATTGCATACTCTCTATTTTCTTCCCTTAAATCGCTCTGCATTGTAATTTTATCATAAAACAGTGATGTATCAAAGCGTGTACCATCTGCCTTTGGTAATGGAATTAATTTGATCTGAATATCATCCTCTGCAAGTTCCTTACATCGTTCGTATACATATTGAAAACCATTACCATGCTCCTCATCTATCTGCTCATTTGTATCATGAGACATTTTATTGGATGGATCATCTTGATTGGTAAAGATCCAAATGGATTTCCTATCATCTGGATCATCTCGTCCTTTTGACACTTTTTTCACACATTTTGCGGTTAAAAACATTTGTAATGCTTTTTGAAGAGACGATCTCAAACTCCAAGCTCCCTGAACTAGTATTTCATATGCTCGACGCCTTCGTCTTCCTTCTGTTGTAGAAATTGTTGTTGTTGGATGATCATTTGCTTCTTCTTCAGCAGTATGATCCAATTTCATCCCGTAAAGTTCTGATTCTAAATCACGAACTTTTTCTCTGCCAGGACATCGAATTGCTCCACGTAAACTCTGAATATGTTTGATTCCCGGTGGCTCTAACTCAAGTACAGTTCTCAAACTATCATACCCATCAAATGCATTCAGCCCTTGATGTATCAAATCTTCATTTCCAGTTGGAGCATTAAAGAGTAGAATACCTATTCCATCACGTTTTCCTTGTTTCGTCGTTGCAACTGTATGAATTCGACTATGGACCAGTCGTTCAGCAGCCATGAGTGCTGTTTCAAATGGTGACAAAAGATCGAACTCTTGTGCTGTACTATTTGTATCAGATACATCATTCTCCATTTCGGCAATTCGAATATACCTTCGAAACATGATGGGCGAAGCGTCTATTAGAATGATAATGTGTTGTGCTCCTGCAATTCGATGATAATACGGGGACGAGGATGAGTCTTCGTTTTCTGAATCATTGTCAGAATTTGCCCAATCAGGTTCCTCTCCCCATAAGTTGTCATCTTCGAACATTTTGTAGAGTAAATATGTCAACTTATAATCAGAAATATCCTATCGTCAAACGTCAAACCAGCGATTTGAGTTTTCTTCCCAATCCCGCGCGCCGTGTGCCGTGTGGGGTGGCTTCCAAAAAAATCATAACAAAATATAGATAGTCTTTCTATCCGTGTTGAATTGAGGTTCAACTCGACCTCTGCCTGTGCCACAAAAACTGCCAAAATCGACTTTTCAGGTAATCATCATATGTCAAAGGAAACAAAACAATGAGTCAACGAAGAGGCAAGAGATCTTCAATCGCATCCAAAACGACAGAAGCAGTTGTTGAAACCCCTTCTGATCATGATAAGGATGAAAACGCAAATTCAATCACCACTACGAGTACTTCACTTAACAAAAAGTTAGCTCCATCCAATCTTCTTGGTATGACGCCTGCACAATTCTGTGCTTTGCTTTGTATCTCTGTTGCAATGACACAATATTTGGATGTGTATAGATCGGTACAATCTGGACCTGATACAAGTTTTTGTTCTCGTCATTATGCCCATGAACCTAATGTGTCGAGTGCTTCTACGATGGAATCGAAAGATACCATCCCACCATGCACAACTTCGGACTTTGTAATTCTTACTGTCAAATATCAAACCACATTGTTACGTATTGCACTTTGTGGTGTTGGATTACTCATCTGCTGGAACAAAGAAGACCTTTTGAGGAGCTGGAATTTTGCTACTGCCATTGCGCCACTTGGTACTCAGATTGCCGTGTACTGGATTCATAAGTCTGATTTGATTCGAAAAGACTCGGTGACTTTTCTTGCTCTTGCATTTCTCTGCATCACATCTAATTTTTATGATCGACAGGAAAAGTCTGGTATTCATTTGAAGGAGGGACTTTATAATATTGTTCTGTTTGTTACTTCCATGCTCATGAGTTCCGTTTCTACCTCCATGTGGTTACAAGGACCAGAAGCATACTTGAAGTTGAATCCAAATGAAGATGATGGTAATGTTGTAGCAGTCACAAATGGTGGGAAGGCAATGTGGTCCATGATTGTGGGAGGTGACTTTGCAACGTTTATGTTTTTACCTACGTGTGCATTGTTTTTCTTCGATGCGACGAGAAAGAGGATTTTTCTATTTTGTATGGCAATCATGACATTGGCACATGCTCTTTACCAGCTTCCTCAGAATAAGGATATTTGGTTGGATGCTCCAGCGAGGCAGAATGCGTCGATGATATTCTTTTTTGTGTTTCTCTTTGGAGCATTATTTCCTCCCTTTCAAAAAATCACAATCAAAAAGTAAATCTATATTCAATTAAACACGTTTAAATAGTGAAACTATATTGAATGAAATACTATTTCAAAGCATTTTGATTGCTTGTTATTGTCAATGGTTGTGTCCTTCGTATGTCCTTTTTCAAATTTCATAGCCTCATCCACTTGGTATTTCAAAGACCGCCAAAAAAGAGAGAAACACCGAGAGACAGACGCCGTCTGCCAGCTGATTCCACATTCCCACTCGATTGTTCGATATTCGCCCGGTTTTGCACATTCATCCTACGTATACTTTTAGTAGTCTATAGAACAATAGTCATCTATCATGTCAGAGGAATGCAAGATAACCATATTAGTCTGTCGTGATGGGAGCAAACATGAGGTACGTGAACTGACCTTGCGTTTGTTTGACTTGTCAAAGGGTTGGTACTGGCGTTTGGTTTAACGTTTAACGACTAGAGAAATTGAAACAGAAGGTCATTCCTTCATTCTCTAAGTACTTGTAATGGTATGATTCTAATCTATATGTATATATATGTGTGTGTGTAATGACATCACATATAATGTAGAATGAGCAATGCAGTCTCCTGGAAAGTGAAAGAATTTGCAATTCAGAATGAGTCATTGACATGTACCATTTACCCTTTATGGTTCTCTCACGATGTTTTCTTCTCATCCCCCTCAACACAGCTATCGATGAAATCGAATCAGTCACTCAATGATCTCAAAACGGAAATAACTGAATCAAAGTCAATATGCAAAGAAGGTCCTATTTTATCAAAGCATCAAAGATTGTTCCACTTGGGACGGGAGTTAAAAACGGGGAATAGAACTTTATCAAGCCTCGGTATTGGGAGACTCTCCACAATAATACATTTATTCTGTACCCAACCACAAAGAAAAAGCCTCAAAATCAACAATGGCGATAGCACCCATAATACACAAGAAGTGAAAGAGGTCATTGATTTAAATGATGACGACAAGTCTGTTTCTAACTTTGGAACGAAAAGGACCGACCGAAACCAATCAAAGAGATCTAGAGAAGTTATCAACCTGTTAGATGACTCATCTGATGATGACAGCGATGATATTGAAATTCTTGATCGGCCATCGCCGAAACGACCAAGGTCAGAATCTCCATGAGTCGTTTCACGTATGTCCGATGTCTATAGAAACACTTCTTTCACTTTTTTCTGCATCAGTCCTCAAACATGGATGCATTCGGCTAAATATGTGTCAGTCTATCAAGTGCATTGTAAATTAGTACCTTACTTGTGACTAGATTCATTCTTACTTCAAAAGAATCTATATATAAATCACTACAGTCTACTTGTTGGACATTTGCTATTACTTAGCTTTCCGACACTTGAAAGAGCTTCAGCAATAGCATTGTACTCCTTTGGGTACTTCTCTCCAGGTGCAAATCCATTGTGAAACTGATGATATGCTTCTGCAACAAAAAATGGATATGCAGACTCAGACGAATCCATAATATAAACAAGGGCACGTTGATCGGCATCGCTTCCTTCTCCAATCGTAAAAGCAAGTTTGTCGCCGTTTTCTTTTGATGCAGAAAGAAGTTGCTGTAAATAATTATCAGCATTGGCTCCACCTGGAAACCCAACCAAGTTCCGATATTCGCTTCCTCTATCACCCAGTTGGTCTGGTCTATATCCATTCCTATCAAACAATTTTGTATACTCAATCGCAAAGTCTGTGTAGGATGATGGAGGTATTCGTAAATGCACAACTTCCGCATGACCAAGTTTACCATAATCAGATATACCCTTTCCATTATGATAGCAAACTTTTCCATCCAATGCACCCGCTTTGCCACCGGCATATCCAGTACGTGCAGTAAGCTCTTCATCGGATCTGTTTAAGATGCGCCGTTCAGCTTGGATGAATTCATGTTGAACATGCCAAAAGCAGCCACATCCAAAATATACATCGATTAGATGATCTTGGTTGATTTCTGCGGCATTTGAGGTTTTGGGAAAGATAGCAGTAGCAGATGATTCTATGAATATGGATGATACAATGGTCCTAACTGAGTGCTGAATGAAAGAATGACGGGAATATTCGTCGTTACGATGACATTCTGATACAAAACTCTCATTCAGAGTTTGATGTTGCAGATGTTTTTGAAGAACAAATCTTTCTTTGCTGCATTTATGATTCAGATAAAACAATGTCGAAGGATGAAATGCGCGCACGGTAACAAGAGAAATTATACGGAATTGAATCAGAATGATTGCAATTAAGACTTTCATCTCTCTCTAGAGATCAAAATACACGAATGAATACAGGTTAGAATATGGTAAATAGAAAGTATCTTCTTTCTTAGTGGCACATCCTTTGTAATGTGAAGTGTGTTTGATGCTTGTTTGATAGTGGAAGATAAAACGAAGGTTAGTACCACGAGAGTCGAAAGTCGAAACGATCGTAGATGGAGAGAGGAAACATTTGATGGTAGTATGTATCGAAAACTCATCCCAACAGCAAAATGTTAACCACTAGACGAATATATTTTAGTGTTCCGAACATAACGATTGCAAGTAGGAATCCTCTTTTTCGTATAAGTGACTGTGCTAGGTTTTTATCCTCACTCGATGTGAACCTGACACTCGATGTGGACCAATTGCAATCCACTATTATTTCACAAGGAGCCAATATGGCAAAAAATCTTTCCGATCAAGGTTACTATACAACCACAAATTTCTTATCCATTGAATCTATACGTATTTTGAGAGATCAATCGATTGGACTTCGTGAGCAGGGTAGATTTGAACCATCATGGTCAGAAAAGATTATCAATGGCTCCGCAATTCGTTTTGATAAAAAGGGCGTATATGCATGTGAACCAGATGGTCAAGATTATTATACTGCTCCTGATTTAATTACATATATGAGTGTTCTTTTGCAAACCCTTCCAGTCGTTCTAAATGATCAACCGTCGTTGGAATCTGTTGACTTGTCCAATCAGTCATTTAATGCCAAACTTGCAGTAACGTGCCCTGGAGGTTCTTATCCTTTACACATAGATAATCCACAAGGACTTAGTGCTGGTGATACTCGAAAATTGACGTGTATTTTATATCTCAATCCACACTATAAACAAGGAGATGGTGGAGAATTGAGATTAGTTTTGTCAAAGAAAGACGAGGAATTGTCAACAGTGGACTTATCTCCTGAGGGAGGAAGACTATTATTGTTTTGGAGTGATGAAATACCACATGAAGTGCTTCCAAGTGCTCCGAATCATGACGAAAATGATGAAAACCTAGATAGATATGCATTAACGATTTGGATACCATCTTCGAACATTTCAGCAATTCACAGCGAATCATCGAAGTTTAGCTCGTTAAAGGATCTTGCATTTCCTTAACTTATAATAACATAATTATTTTTATGATAGCTTAGAGCATAACAACACAAAAAGTAAGGATGTCCATCTTATCTTCGATGAAAAGGAAAGGAATGTGTCGGCTAAATTAGTACATCGATGAACCAAAAATGATAGAGAAAGCTTTTCCAGAATCCCGAATAAACAGCAACCAGCAACCAGAAACCAGAAACCAGCAGCAACCAGCAACCAAATGATCAGAAGTCAGAGCTCAGAAACCCAAACGAAAATCGAAGAAAACCTATTACACGAATTCAAAATTAGTCACTTGATTCGAATCGATTAGATAAGTATACAACATGACCAATCATTCAGATTATTTTATGCTTCTGGATGAAGGCAATACTTACTTAATTAATAAAGAGTATACTTCTGCCGTCTCTTCCTTTTCCAAGGCCATCGAAATCATAAATAATCTCGAGGTAAGAGACGAAGAGACCATTATGATCAAATTCAGATGCTATTCACATCGAGCTCAAGCGTATTTAAATATTGGTGGGACGAATACGAAGAATGCACTGATGGACACAGAAGCTGCATTGGCACTTTTGAATGACCCCTACAATCCCTCCCAATTGCTACTAGGAGGAGAAATTGATGTATGTAAACGTAGAAGAGATGCTTCATCACCTCTTAAAAATGAAAATCAAGATCCAGTATCAAAAGATAGCAACAGAACGAACTCTCACAACACGAAAGAACAACCCTCCAATAAGTCATCTACGATCAAGAAAGCCCCATCATGTCCAAAGTATCAATATTATCAGAATGATAATTTCATGACTATAGCAATTTTAGAATCAAATGTAAATCCAGAACAAATTCATGTTAAATTTGAAACTAAACATCTCAGTGTCATTGTAGAAAAGGAGGGACAGAAATTCACAGTTATTTATTCATCACTGTATGATGAAATCAATGTAGAAAAGTCGAAAATCAAATTCATGGACGAAAAAGTGCTCATTAAACTTAACAAAAAGGAAAAGCATGAATGGCATGATTTATTTGGACGAGGAGAGTCCAAAAAAGCATCTGAAAAGGACTCCATGGCAAAGCCTATTCCAACCACGAAGAAAACAACCACGAGACCGTATGCATCTCATCGCGATTGGGATGCGATTGAACGCGATGTTGCAAAAGAAGAGGAGAGTGAATCTCCCGATGGCGATGAAGCAGTTAATAAGCTTTTTCAATCTATATACAAAAATGCAAATGAAGATACCAGGAGAGCGATGATTAAATCGTTTCAAACATCAGGAGGAACATGCTTGTCTACAAATTGGGAAGAGGTTGAAAAGACAGATTATGAGAAAAAACGAGTTGTTCCCAAGGGTCAAGAGTGGAAAACATGGGAGGGAGAGAGGTTGCCATCGGAAGAAGACTAAAATGCTGTCGAACAAATTTTTATTTGGATGGTGTAAGTAGGATCATAACATTATATTTTTAAAAAATAAAATAAGTTTCATGAAGAAGCTCCAAGATCAATTTCTTTCCTAATTGACCGGCACGTCAAAGTATCAAATGATTGCGTGTTGTGCTACTAATGGCTCTTTGTCACTATGTGTTGAAGTTTGATGCTCATTCGGATGTTCGATTTGTTTATCCTGTTCATGTTTTCATTTGTTATCTATTATTTATGTATTGTAAAGAATACCAATCTGACAGGAACGACCATACAAACATGACAGCACCGCTTCCCGTCTGCTCAGCGAAGTTAAGCATGTTCTGGCTCGGTTAGTACTACGGTTGGGGACAACGTTGGAATACTGAGTGTTGTTCTTTTGTTTTTGCATTTTATGATGCATTAAAATTTCTATTTATTTTGCTACAATAGTATTCATTTAATGGTCTGGTCATTTTAAGTGATTGTTTAGAATTGGATGTCTTGGAGCTTCTTCATGACACTTATTCAGCCTTTGAAGAACAAAATCTTGTTCACACACCGAGTGGACCCTCCAACGAAAACCCTCCTTCCGGAGTTTTTTTATTTTTTTCTCACAAAGAAAAAAATATGTTGTGCAAAGAACCACACAAGGTCTAACATACTTCTTGTCTGGACATCTTCAAAGCGAAACAACTTTGGACCGTTAGACTTTCTCTCTTTGGGTACAATATGCATTCAACACGAAAGGTAAACAGAATATGCAAAACTCTCCAAGGACTTTCTTTGGAGACTATAAAACGTGCTTCCGCGAAGAAACCGTATTATAATATCGATAAGACGCGATTTTCTTCTTTAGCCTCGCGATCCGCATACGGTTTAGATCCCAAAGAAACTGTAGAGACAATAAATGTCAAGATGCCAAGATTACAACGCCTACGAAACCAGCTACAAAATGAACCTATCGATGCCGGCATTGTACTGTCTTCATCGTCCAAAGGAGTTATCAAACCGAAAAGTAAAGGCCCAAATCCTCTTCGAACAACAACAGTATCTTGGAGGGAAGTTTTAGATAACGCACGATCGCATTATACCGACGAAGAACTGATTCAAATATCTCCTAATCCGGATATGCTAACAGATACATTCAAACGACATCATACATATTTGAGGATAAGTCTAGGTGAACGCTGCAATCTTCGATGTCTTTACTGTATGCCTCCGGAAGGAGTGCCTCTACAACCACAAGATAAACTTCTTCATGCTGCTGAAATTGATAGACTGGTTAGACTCTTTGGTGAAGGAGGAGTTGATAAAGTTAGGCTTACAGGAGGAGAACCATTGTTACGACACGATCTTCCTGATATTATTTCTTCTATTGCATCCCAATCTCACATTAAATCGGTTGGAATAACAACTAACGGTATTACTCTATCAAGACATTTACCAGCCTTAGTGGAAGCAGGAATGACACATGCCAATATTTCATTAGATACATTACAAGATGACAAATTTTTAGAGATCACTAGACGAAAAGGCCTTCACAAAGTCCTTAAATCCATTGAGGATGCATGTGAAATGCTCCCAAAAGGAAACGTGAAAATTAATTGCGTCGTTATGAAAGGATTCAATGATAACGAACTTCGCGACTTTGTGCAGATATCAAAGGATTTACCAGTAGATGTCCGATTTATTGAGTGGATGCCGTTTAGCGACAATGGTTG
>Ga0213868_10003683_pt1 | contig 14210 bp, 12 predicted proteins | sample PICome_9_FD_160087 | JGI IMG/M metagenome (GOLD analysis project Ga0213868, IMG submission 160087) | Coastal seawater microbial communities near Pivers Island, North Carolina, United States - PICO127 | ecosystem: Environmental > Aquatic > Marine > Coastal | place: USA: North Carolina...
CACACCACTCAGCCATGCGAAGCAGTTATGGTCCCTCGCCGGGCCGCTGATTTTCGGTCAGGTGGCTGTGGTGGGCATGACCGTCACCGATATTTATATGGCCGGCCAAATCAGCGCCGACGAGTTAGCAGCGGTACAGCTGGGTGGTAGTATCTGGGCGGTAATCAATCTAATTGTGATCGGCATTATGCTCGGCAATAGCCCGATTATCGGCAACCACTGGGGTGCCGGCAATAAGCACCTAGTGCGCTTCCAATTTCAGCAGGCACTGTGGTTAGCTGTGCCTGTTGGCATAGTGGTGAACTGCGGCATTCTGTTCGGCATTTACATCCTCGGTCAGCTAGACATTCCCGCGGAAGTCTATGATGTCGGCCGCCGCTATATGCTGCCATTTTTGATTACCGGACTCATGTTTCCAGCATTCTTTGTCTTCCGCACGACCTTTGAGGGCATGGGTGATATTCGACCGGTTATGGTATTTAACGGCGCTGCATTTTTGCTCAATATTGTTCTCGACTATGTGCTGGTATTTGGCAAGCTAGGGGTGCCGGCGATGGGCGGCGCCGGCGCTGGTTGGGCTACGGCCATTGTCATGACCTTTCTGCTGATCTGCATGGCAGTCTATGCCCAGCGCTCGAGCACCATGCGCGCATTAAAACTCTACAGTGATTTTGCCCGGGTTAATATCGCGGCGATTATTAACATCTTACGTCTTGGCGTTCCCATCGCCCTCAATATTGCCGCGGAAATTATGTTTTTCGCCATTATCCCGCTGATGATCGCCCATCTAGGTTCAGATGTAGTCGGCGCCCATGCCATCGCGATTAATATAGATTCACTGGCCTTTATGGTTCCCCTGGGTGTCGCGTCAGCGCTGACAATCAAGGTGGCTATGGCGGAAGGTGCTGGAGATCCGAAGTTGGCGAGACGCTACTGTATCGTCGGCTACAAGATGGTGTTTATACTCGGACTGACCACCGCAGTATTAAAAATCACTCTACGGGAAGACCTAGCGGCACTGTTTAGTGCCGACCCCAATGTTCAGCTAATCGCTGCCAATCTATTCTTATTTGCCGCTGTTTTAGGCTCTGTGGATTCGCTGCAGATGACCGCTAGCGGTGCACTGCGTGGCTATAAAGACGTGCGTATACCTCTGTTGATTCAGGTGGTGGCGTTCTGGGGCATTGCCTTCCCGATTGCTTACTCTCTGGCGCTAACTGATATGTGGGGCGAGCCCATGGGGGTTTACGGCTTTTGGGTGGGTACAGTTATTGGCGCATCCTGTGCTGGAATTGGTTTGATGACTAGATGGAATATTGTCTCGCGACGCAGAATTCAGGCACTGGAGAATTTATAGTTGGTTATAAAGGATGGCGCCCTAGAGTTATCCGTTCGCAACCATTTAGGTCCTGGCGGGTCTCCACCAATACGAAGCCAGCTCTATCAAGCAACTCACGCACCGCGGCCCCCTGATCAAAACCATGCTCCAACACCAGCCAACCGCCATCAGCCAAGTAATCGACGCTCTGGCTGCAGACCAAACGTAAATCATCCAAACCATCATCACCAGAGACCAGAGCCGAGGCCGGCTCAAAGCGCACATCGCCCTGGCTAAGATGAGGGTCATTGGCTTCAATATAGGGCGGATTGCTAACAATAAGATCAAAGTGCTGCGTCGGAATAGCAGCAAACCAATCACTGGCAAACAGGGTTACATTGTTGAGCTGATAGCGCTGGCGATTGCGCTCAGCCAGATCCACTGCCTGTTGCTGCAGATCAACAGCACAGACTTTCCAGTAGCTGCGCTCAGCGGCCAAAGCCAAGGCAATAGCACCAGTCCCAGTCCCCAAGTCCAACACCGATGCCTGCTCTGGAAGTGATAGTTCCAGCGCCACTTCCACCAATAGTTCAGTTTCCGGACGGGGGATTAAAGTTGCAGGCGAGACCTCAAGATCGAGGCTCCAGAATCCCTGAGAACCGATTAAATAGGCGACAGGTTCTCCCCCTACACGACGCTGCAATAGCCCATCGAACTGTTCACGATGATCATCGCTGACCTGACGCTCAGGCCAGGTTTTCAAATAGCTGGGGTCCACCCCCAACACAAAACAGAGTAATAACTCGCAGTCTAATTCCGAGCTGTCGCTGAGGTGGTTGGCCGCAGTCGCAGATTGAAGCAGTTTGGCAATGGTCATTATTCAGACAAGCTGGCCAGCTGTTCCGCTTGAAACTCATTGACCAGAGGTCCGAGCACGTCGTCGAGAGAACCTTCCATTACTTCACCCAGCTTATAGAGAGTGAGATTAATACGATGATCAGTGACACGCCCCTGGGGGAAATTATAGGTGCGAATACGCTCCGAGCGATCGCCACTGCCAACCAGTGTTTTACGCTGATCAGACTGCTCTTTGGCCACGGCTTCATCCTGCATCGCCGTCAACCTCGCCTGGAGCACTGACATCGCCTTGGCACGGTTTTTATGCTGCGAGCGCTCGTCCTGACATTCAACCACCAAACCACTGGGCAGGTGAGTAAGACGAATCGCGGAATCGGTTTTGTTGACGTGCTGACCACCGGAGCCTGAGGCGCGGAACGTATCCACTCGCAGATCGCCCTTATTGATCTCAATGGCATCCTGCTCGTCCGCTTCAGCCATTACAGCAACTGTGCAGGCAGAGGTGTGCACGCGACCCTGAGATTCTGTGTCCGGCACACGCTGCACTCGGTGGGCACCGGATTCAAACTTAAGTTTTGAGTAAACACCCTGACCGACAATTCGCGCGATCACTTCTTTGTAGCCACCGTGATCGCCACTGTTCTCACTAATAATCTCAACCTTCCAACGCTTAGTTTCCGCGTATCTGCTGTACATGCGGAAAAGATCCCCAGAAAAAATCGCCGCTTCGTCGCCGCCGGTTCCTGCACGAATTTCAAGAAAGACGTTTTTCGAATCTTTGGGGTCTTTTGGCAGCAGCAGTTTTTGAATTTCTAACTCTAGTTCATGGCGCTGGGCTTCACCGCTGCGCATTTCCTCTTGGGCCATCTCTCGCATATCCGTATCCGAGTCCTTTAACAGCAGTTTGGCCTCTTCAATATTCTCCAGCACATCTTTGTAGCTGGCGTAGGTTTTAACCAGGAGCTCAAGCTCCGCATACTCTTTAGAGAGGGTGCGAAAGCGATTTTGATCACTGATAATATCGCCATCACTGAGCAGTGCGCCCACTTCTTCATAGCGTTCAGAGAGGTGATCTAACTTTGAGAGAATTGAAGCTTTCATTGAATATCCATGTCTGGTTTTACGCCTTTAAAGCGCGGTGTAATTTGGTGGTTCGAAACCGAAGGTATAAAGGGCTAAACAGGTAAAGAGATAGCCAGATACTGCAGTGAGCGACGCTAACGCTTTTTATCCAGACCAAAAAGATCCTGAGTGGCATTGATCGTGTCATCCCGACCCTCTTCACTGGCCTGTTTGAGGATAGTGGTGGGTTTGTGCATTAACTTATTGGTCAGATTGCGCGCCAATGTTTCGATCACCGACTCTGAGGCCTGACCACGCTGCAGAGACTGCAACGCCTTGCCAACTTCTTCAACACGAATTTTTTCTACGCTATCGCGAAAAGCGCGAATGGTATCCACAACAGCCAATGATCGCTGTTGCCGTGACCAGCTGTCGGCTTCCTGATCAATAATGGCCTGAGCCACATCGGCGGCGGTCTGGCGCGCGCGCAGATTGCCCTGAATAACTTCCTGCAAATCATCCACTGTATAAAGGTAGACGTCCTCTAGAGTTTCCACCTCGGGCTCTATATCTCGAGGGACGGCTATATCCACCATAAACATGGGTTTGTGGCGACGCTTTTTCAGAGCCGATTCCACGGCACCTTTACCCAGTACTGGCAGTTGGCTGGCAGTGGAAGAAATAACTATATCCGCCTGAGGCAGATGATCGTGAATATCCGATAGCAGAATCGCGTTAGCGGAAAAATCTGCAGCCAGCTCCTGCGCGCGACTCAGAGTTCGATTGGCAACCGTAATCGATCCCACCTGCTTGTCTCGCAGATGTCGCGCTACCAGCTCGATGGTTTCGCCAGCGCCAATCAACAGCGCATGAACATCTTTTAAGTCGGCAAAAATCTGTTCCGCAAGACTTACCGAGGCGTAGGCAACTGACACTGGATTTTGACCAATGGCGGTTTCGGAACGCACTCTCTTGGCTGCGGCAAAGGTACTTTGAAAAACCTGATTGAGGTGCGTGGCAACCGTACCCGCCTCGCGACCCACGGCATAGGCCGATTTAATCTGACCAAAAATTTGCGGCTCGCCGAGCACCAGTGAATCGAGCCCGCTGGCAACACACATAATATGTCGCACCGCCTGCTGATCCCGGTAACAGTAATAACAGTCCCGCAACTGTTCCAGCTCCACCCCTTTGCAATCCGCCAACCAATTCAGCAGCTGCTCATCACTGGCATCCCCATGAACATAAATCTCGGTGCGATTACAGGTGGATAGCAGTGCGATTTCACCACCGGGCAGACACTCTAGGGCTTGCTGCAGGGACTCAATAACAATTTCTGGAGCAAAGGCAACGCGGCCGCGGAGATCCACGGAAGCGGTTGTATGATTTATGCCAAATGCCAGAATACCCATGATGAATGCGCTGTTTGTCTCTCTGCTACTTGCTTAATTATCTGTCTATACTCAAAATCAATGGCGGTTAGATTTCGACTGGTGGTTTTAGGCGAGAGATTTTACACCAGTCTGGCCAGCATAATCAGAAATACCACAAAAAAAGGATAATGTTGGAAAGCGCGCTAATCTTTTCCAGTAATAAAGGTCTTAACCAATGGATCTGCCAAAAAAAGAAGATGATGAAATTACCTAACTCTATTCGCTCAGCACCCTTTGCTATCAGTCTCGTTGCACTGCTGACGGCCTGTGCCTCGGCACCGGAAAACGGCGATCCATCCTCATCGGCAGCGCCCGCTGACAGAATAGAATTTCCAAAACAAGAATTAGCCGCCATCAAACCCTTTGCCGAAGAGTCTCTCTACCAAACTTTAGTTGCCGATGTAGCTCTAACCCGAGGTCAGTTTAAGACCGCTCTGGAGAACTATCTGGTGCAGGCGCGGGAAACCCGCGACGCCGGCATTATTCGCCTGACCAACAGTATTGCCTCTCACCAGGGCGATGCCGGAGCCATGCTCGAGAGCGCGCAACTCTGGGTCGAAGTAGAGCCCAATGAGACCGACGCGCGCCGTGCGGCGCTGCAAGCCTATGCCGTGTATAAGCGGCCCTTTGAAGCACTGGAGCAGGCCTCTTGGCTGTACCGCAACAACAATGACCAGGAAGCCTTTCTCGCCGTAACGGCGATTGATGAAGGCAATAAAAAGGCGTTGATTCCCCGGCTGATCGAAGCCTACAGAGCCCTGCCATTGGAACCCGACCAGCAAGCTACAGCAGAATTGGCAGTAGCGATTTTGTTTCGTGAAGTGGGAGACTTAGACAGCGCCGTAGCCACCAGCCAATATTTTTTAACTATGGCCCCAGACAATCAGCGCGGTATTTTGCTGTTAGCTCAGCTGTTGCACCAACAAGATAAGGTAACCGAAGCCTCCGCTCTGCTTGCAGATGCACTGCAACGACAACCTGAGGACCGCAATCTGCGCCTGCAGTACGCCCGCTTTCTCACCCTGCTTGATCGCCCCAAGGCGATTCTGCAGTTCGAGCAATTAAGAGAGCAGAATACCGACGACCAACAAATCAACTTTTTGCTCGGCCTACTCTACCTTAATCAAGGCAGTGAAGAGCTAGCCACAACGCTTTTGCAACAGGCCTCTAGGGATCCCCAAATAAGCGCTGATGCTCAGTATCATCTCGCCACTATCGCTGAGCGCAACGGCGATCTAACCACTGCACTGCGGCACTATCAGCAGGTCAAATTTGGCCGCAACTATTTAGCTGCTGCATCCAAAGCCACCATACTGTTAGCCCAGGGCTATGGCATAGATTATGCCAGAGCCTATCTGCAGACTTTGCGCCAGCAGCAACCCAATCAGGCCTCCGAGCTTATTCAGCTGGAGTCCAACCTGCTGGTCAGCAATAACCAGAGCGATCAGGCGATTAACTTACTCAGTAGAGGATTGCAGGCAAACCCAACTGATGCCAAGCTGCTCTACGCGCGCTCAATGGTGGCGGAACTACAGAATAACTTTGCCCTCGCCGAACAGGATTTACGTGCCCTGCTGGCCCAGGATGCAGACAATCCTACGGCACTTAATGCCCTCGGGTACACCATGATTCTGCACACAGACCGCAGTGAAGAAGCCTATCGACTGATCAAGCGCGCCTATCTGTTAAACCCCGGAGATCCCGCGATTATCGATAGCATGGGCTGGGTCTTATTTGTTATGGGCAAAGCCGAAGAGGCGCTGCCCTACCTACAGAAAGCCATGGCGATTTTGCCTGACCCGGAAATTGCCGCCCATCTAGGTGAGGTTCAATGGTTTCTCGGTGAGCGACAGGCGGCTCTGCAAACCTGGCAGCGTGGCCTTGCCCAGTCACCGAATCATCCAACCATTAAAAGCACCATGCAACGGCTTGGGGTAGATGCCGCTGACTTCGACACAACTAAAAAAAATGGCAGTGCAGACTCTGCGGCTCTAATCGACACCAGCCAACCAGAGACGAATCAGTGAACAGAGCCCTTCTACTTATAGCTGCGTTAATGCTCGGTGCCTGCGCTATCCAGCCGCAGACACAAGTCTCAACGCCCAGTGATTGGCAGGCTTATCAGGCACGGGTTTCACAGCTCAATGATTGGCACCTTGCCGGCAAGCTCGGTTTTCGCGGACCAGACAACGGCGGCAGCGCATCAGTCAACTGGCAGCAGCGTCAGAACAACTATCAATTACAGCTCTCCGGCCCCTTTGGCGCTGGCAGTGCAACCCTATCCGGCAATCAACAGATCGCAGAAATGGTCTATCAAGACAAACTTTATCGCCAGACGCCACAGCAGTTGGCTAGCCAACTCACCGGTGTGCCTCTGCCAGTAGACGCACTTAGCTGGTGGGCCCGAGGCCTGCCTTCCCCAGATCAAGCAACAGCCAGCAGTATTGCCACCAGTCCTGAAGGCTATGCCAGCAGTTTTCAACAGGCCGGCTGGCAGCTAAGCTTTAGCCGCTACTCAGATACCGATGCCGGCAGCTTGCCGGGTAAAATCGTCGGCACTCACCAATCCAGCGATGATAGGCGCTACTCCTTTAAGCTGGTAATATCCGCCTGGTCATTCGCCAAATAAGAATCGCGCCAACATGATGCCTTCGATTAGCCTATCGGCACCGCCGAAAATTAACCTGTTTTTACATATCACCGGTCAGCGTGACGACGGCTATCACAACCTGCAAACATTATTTCAGCTTCTGGATGGCGGCGATCTGCTTACATTTACAGTGACCGATAACAGCGAGATCCGCTTATCACCGCAAGTTGAGGGCGTCGCTGAAGAAGATAATTTAATTATTCGCGCAGCAAGAGCACTGCAGAAAAAGACCGGCTGCAAACTGGGCTGTTCGATTACTGTGGATAAAAAGTTGCCCATGGGCGCAGGTCTGGGGGGTGGCAGCAGCAATGCCGCAACCACTCTACTGGCTCTGAATACACTCTGGCAATGCCATTTATCTCTGGTGGAACTGGCTAAATTGGGCTCAACACTGGGGGCTGATGTGCCGGTTTTTGTCATGGGCCGCAGTGCCTTCGCCGAAGGCATTGGCGATAAACTAACCCCCTTTGATATAGCGAATAGCTGGTATTTGGTCATTACCCCTCCCTGTAAGGTGTCAACAGGTGAAATATTTTCAAATCCTCAATTGACAAGGCACTCCCTACCGATCAAAATACGCGCCCTCTCGGAGGAGCAGTACAGGAATGACTGCCAGGCAATTGTCGAAGAGCTCTACCCGCAGGTCAAAGAGGTGGTGGAGTGGATTGAAAACTTCGCAAAGCCAATGATGACAGGAACTGGAGCAAGTGTGTTTTGCCGCTGGGAAACGCAGGCCGAAGCCAACAAGGTTTTAGCAGCTGTTCCACAGCACTGGAGTGCGTTTGTTGCGCGAGGTGTTAATCACTCGCAAGTACATCAGCAATTGAGAGACTTTTTTACTGGGGCGTCGCCAAGTGGTTAAGGCATCGGGTTTTGATCCCGGTATTCGGAGGTTCGAATCCTCCCGCCCCAGCCATATCTTATTATGAATACCAGGAAAAATGACGTGGCAAGATTGATGGTCTTCTCCGGGAACGCAAACCCGGCACTGGCGAATGAAATCGCCCGTACACTGGGAATCCCGCTTGGTAACGCAGGTGTCTCACTCTTCTCCGACGGCGAAATCAATATTGAGATTCGTGAAAACGTCCGCGGAAACGATGTGTTTGTGGTTCAGCCGACCTGTGCACCGACCAATCGCCACCTCATGGAGCTGATCTTCATGATCGACGCACTGCGTCGCGCATCTGCCGGTCGTATTACCGCAGTTGTCCCCTACTTTGGCTATGCCCGCCAAGATCGTCGTGTCCGCTCAGTGCGTGTGCCTATCAGTGCAAAAGTGGTTGCCGACATGCTCTCCAATGCCGGCGTCGATCGCGTTCTCACTGTTGACCTTCACGCAGAGCAGATTCAAGGCTTCTTCAACTGTACAGTTGATAACGTTTACGGTGCGCCGGTTTTACTTGGTGATATCGAACGTCAGAATTACAAAAATCTTCAGGTTGTCTCCCCAGATGTTGGTGGTGTTGTGCGCGCTAGAGCCGTGGCCAAGCAGCTCGACTGCGATCTGGCAATTATTGACAAGCGTCGCCCCTCTTCTAATCAGAGCGAAGTGATGAACCTGATCGGTGAAGTGGAAGGTCGCACCTGTGTGCTGGTTGACGATATAGTCGACACCGCCGGCACCCTCTGCAAAGCCGCTGAAGCGCTAAAGAAAAATGGCGCGACTAAGGTTGTTGCCTATGCCACCCACGCGGTGTTATCAGGCAAGGCCATAGAAAATATTAAAAACTCGCAGCTTGATGAACTGGTTGTTACCAACAGTATCCCGCTGCGAGAAGATGCTAAAAAGTGCGGCAAAATTCGCACTCTTTCCCTCGGCAAGCTGCTCGGTGAGTCAGTGCGTCGCATCAGCAACGAAGAATCTATCAGCGCCATGTTCGACTAACAGCTGGCGCTGTTGCAACCGCCTCAACTTCGAGGCACAAAACTCCGTTTTAGGTCTGGTCGCGGTCTGATTCGGCATTACTAGGAGACTATTATGTCTACTGATTTTACATTACACGCAAAGGGTCGTGAGGATACAGGGAAAGGTGCGAGCCGCCGCCTGCGTCGTCTGGCTGCAGAAATACCAGCAATTGTTTATGGTGGAAAGAAAGATCCAGCAAAGGTCAGCCTGAACCATAAAGACGTGGCAAAAGCGCTCGAGAACGAAGCCTTTTACTCCCACGTGATTGCACTGGACATCGACGGCAAGTCACAAGACGTGATTTTGAAAGACGTTCAGCGTCACCCAATCAAGCCAGTTATCTTGCACTTGGATTTCCTCCGCGTTAACAAGAAGACCTTGCTCCAGACTAAAGCACCGATTCACTTTATCAACGAAGATATCTGTGTTGGCGTTAAAATTGGTGGTGGTCTGATTGCCCACACAATGACTGAGATTGATATCAGCTGCCTGCCACAGGATCTGCCTGAGTACATCGAAGTTGACATGGCAGCAGTTGAAATTGGCCAAACATTGCACATCTCTGACATTGCCTTCCCTAAAGGTGTTGAGAGTGTTGCACTGAGCCACGGCCCTGATCACGATTTACCGATTGTGAGCATCAACAAGCCTAAAGCAGCTCCTGTAGTAGATGATGCTGCACCTGCTGCTGCGGAAGATGGAGAGGCAAGCGAAGAGTAATCTTCACTCTTGCCAACCTGAGTAGGCCCTGACATTGGAAACGCCCGTAGAGTTAATCGTGGGGCTGGGAAATCCCGGCTCTAACTATGACCGGACGCGTCACAATGCCGGGGCCGACTTGGTTCTGGAACTGGCTAAAAGCTATCAAGTCACGATGAAGCATGAATCAAAGTTTTTTGGTGATACCGCTAAAATCAACATTGATGGTCGCGACGTGCGATTGCTTATCCCTACCACCTTTATGAACCGCAGCGGTCAGTCAGTTGCAGCTCTGGCACGATTTTATCAAGTGCCCGTGGAAGCCATCTTGGTGGTTCACGATGAGCTCGACATTTCACCTGGAGCAGCACGGTTTAAAAAAGGCGGCGGTCACGGCGGCCACAACGGTCTGCGTGATATTGTTCAGAGCCTGGGTAACAATAAAAGTTTTGCCCGTCTGCGAATCGGCATCGGCCATCCGGGAGACGCCCGTCAAGTGGCCGACTATGTGCTGAAAAAAGCCTCGCCCACAGACCAACAATTAATTTCTAACAGTATTGATGATGCGCTGCGCACTCTACCTCTGGCCGTTTCAGGTCAGTGGGAACGCGCCATGACCGCACTCCACACTGTGCAACAATAACGCTAGACACTAGCACAAGGATTATAAGATGGGTTTTAACTGCGGAATTGTCGGTTTGCCAAATGTGGGTAAATCGACCCTGTTTAATGCGCTGACCAAAGCGGGCATCAGTGCGGAAAATTTCCCCTTTTGTACCATTGAGCCAAACACTGGCGTTGTGCCAATTCCAGATCCACGTCAGGACTTAATCTCGGCGATCGTTAAGCCCGAACGCATAGTTCCCACCAGTATGGAATTTGTCGATATCGCAGGTCTGGTGGCCGGCGCCTCCAAAGGTGAAGGTCTGGGCAACAAGTTTTTGGGTACCATTCGTGAAACTCATGCCATCGCTCATGTAGTGCGCTGCTTTGACGACGAAAACGTGATTCACGTGGAAGGTACCATCAACCCGCAAGACGACATTGATGTAATCAATACCGAGCTGGCTCTGGCCGATCTGGATACGGTTGAGAAAGCTATTTTGCGCGCTGCGAAAGCAGCCAAAGGCAAAGACCAAGACGCAGTTGCTATCAAAGCGGTAGCGGAAAAAATTCTCCCTCACCTCAACGAAGCCAAACCTCTGCGTTCATTTGACTTGAGCGACGACGAGCTCGCCGTGCTCAAGCCCCTCAGCTTGCTGACCCTAAAGCCAACCATGTATATAGCCAATGTCGATGAAGAAGGGTTTGAAAACAACCCTTATCTTGACGCGGTAGTGGCCATAGCCGAGGCTGAGGGTTCAGTTGTAGTACCGATCTGTAATAAGCTCGAAGCCGAAATCAGCGAATTGGAAGACGACGAAAAAGCCGAGTTTTTAGAAGAGATGGGCATGCAGGAGCCGGGCTTAAATCGCGTAATTCGCGCAGGCTACAACCTTCTGAATTTGCAGACCTACTTTACAGCTGGTGTGCAAGAAGTTCGCGCCTGGACTATTCCTGTGGGTGCCACTGCACCCCAGAGTGCTGGCAAGATTCACACCGACTTTGAGAAAGGTTTTATCCGTGCTGAAATTATCGGTTACGACGACTATATTGCTGGCAATGGTGAGCAGGGAGCAAAAGATGCCGGCAAATGGCGTCTCGAAGGCAAAGACTACATCGTCAAAGACGGCGACGTTATTCACTTCCGCTTTAATGTCTAGTCCACTGTGAGTATGGTCTCAGGGCGTTGGAAGTTTGGACTTCTATTAGCCCTGACAACTGCTATTCTGTGGGGCGTACTGCCCATCGCACTCAAAGGTGTAATGGAAACCCTCGACCCCATTACCACAACATTTTTCCGCTTTTCCCTAGCAGCGCTACTGCTCACTCCCTATATTCTTTTGCGCAGCCGACACACCAGTGGACTGTCTCTGTTCAGTCGACTGCGATCACCGCGACTATTATTGCAAATGCTAGCGGCAGGTCTATTACTCACGGCAAATTACGCCCTGTATATTCTCGGCCTACAACGAACCACAGCGGAAGCTGCACAGATTGTTATTCAAGCTGCTCCCATGCTGCTCTTACTCAGCGGCGTCTGGCTTTTTGGTGAGCGCCTGTCGAAGCTGCAATGGTTTGGCTGCATCTGCTTTATCACCGGCCTCTGCGTGTTTTTCTCACCCCGTTTTTATGATGTATTTATCGCAGTAAATGCCTATGGCATTGGCGTTATGTTGATATTGATCGCTGCATTGGTGTGGACCGGCTACGCCATCATGCAAAAATTCTTGCTGCAGCAATTTAGCTCTCAAGAAACCATGGTGCTGTTTTACTGGATCGGAACTCTGGCATTTTTACCCTTTGCCGACTTTACCGCACTGCCCCAGCTCTCCGGCCTGCAGTGGGGACTCTTAGCCTTCTGTGGTTTAAATACCTTGATTGCCTACGGCAGCTTTGCCGAGGCGATGGCCCATATCGAAGCCTCTAAAGTCAGTGCCGTCTTAGCCCTGACACCAATGGTGACCGTGGCCACAGTGCATTTAATCCCCATCCCCGGGCTTGTTGTAGAACCCATTACCCTCTTAACGCTCTGTGGCGCCGCCTTAGTGGTCGGTGGTTCTATGCTCACCGCCCTGGCCAAACCAAGCTCTGCCTGAGTAATTTAAAAGCAGCGCCACAGCCGCCCAAAAAGGCCCTTGGAAGCTTCCTAGCCTAAGTTGCCACATACTGCTGTCCTAAACTAGAACGAGCAGAGAGAGATCAACAGCGGCCATCTCTACGCCTAAGATAAATTAGACGACAGCGCCTGTCGGGGCAGATACAGAAGTGATTAATAAGCAGTAGAAAGACAAGGGGTGGAAGGAGGCGTGTTTTGAGAAGTATATAAAAAGACCTCTGACCAAGATATATCGCCACTGCCGCCTGTATTTCAGACCAACACCTATTTTAAAACACAGAGACTTCTGGACATCCCGGCTTATGCAATAGCAAACCATGTTGGTCCAGACAATTTTGATATACCCCAGTCAGAGGCTGCAGTTATTATGGGAGAGTTTTCGCCACAATGAATGACGCAGCTATCACTACAGAAAATAGAGATCTAGATTTAATAAAAGTGTGATGGAAGTCACAACATAAGGCGCTACAGGTCTAGTTACGGCTTTGTTAGCAAAGACACCTGAAGCTATTGACAAATACCCCGTCTGTAGCCAAAATGCGCGCCCCTATCACAGGGTATCTGTACTTTGTGGCTACGTAGCTCAGCTGGTTAGAGCACAGCATTCATAATGCTGGGGTCGGTGGTTCAAGTCCACCCGTAGCTACCAATATTCCGCAATTAAATCAAAATGTTACTGATATTAAGGGATATTCCAGCACTGACTTTTTGATATTTGTGCAACCTATGTGCAACCAACTTTATTTTGGTTAATAACTTAGGGAACACATTATGAATAACATTCAAACACCGGTAATACTCAAAAAAGCTCGCGAATCTCTCGGCCTATCTCAGGCTTCTGTAAGCAGAGACACGGGCATCAATCGGACTTATCTTTCCCGATTTGAATCTGCAGTACAGATACTCTCAGATAGCGACCTCCAGTCCTTACAAGATCACTACGCAAATCTAGGCTTCGACTTTTCCGAAATCGCTGGCACCGAGAACATAGACAACGAGCTCTATGGAGATGGGACTCAGACAGTAAGCCGTGAAAGTTGCACCATAATCGACGGCTTCTTGATTCCAGAAGGCACCACCCCATCAAAAGCAGAAGACCTGCTCGACGAACTGAAACGCCACGAGGAAATTATTGAGGCAGAGCTTAGCAGCGCCCCAAACGAAGGCTTTTTTGGCATTGATGAAGGCGACCTCAGGAGCAGACTCGGGCTAATCGGACTGCGCGGTTTACGCTGCTATTCTATCGTGCAAACACTCCAAGGTAGAGAAAACCCTTTCTCCACCCTTACCGGAGATCCTGACATCTATATCAGGGGCGACCATAAGGATCTACAGGGTTACCTCACCCAGAAAGAGGAGCAAGCGCAATGAATACAGCAATCAAATCAAAAGCAGATCACCAAACTCAAGACGAGCCGAGTACTAAGCCGTTTTTCCATGTACCTCAAGTTTCAATACACATCGACGTGAACAGCCTTACGCACAAGATGTTCGAGATGGCGGAAGAGATAGAAAATCAACTCAATACAGCGCGCCACCTATCATCGATAGTGACTGACTGC
>Ga0213868_10003684_pt1 | contig 14209 bp, 15 predicted proteins | sample PICome_9_FD_160087 | JGI IMG/M metagenome (GOLD analysis project Ga0213868, IMG submission 160087) | Coastal seawater microbial communities near Pivers Island, North Carolina, United States - PICO127 | ecosystem: Environmental > Aquatic > Marine > Coastal | place: USA: North Carolina...
AATCCAACTGAAATCGCCAATTTTAACTTTCCAAGGGTATGTAATTTGAGCACTTGGTCTTATAATAACACCTTTACCTATTTCTGCTCCAAAACATCTTAGTAAAAAACGACGCCATCCGTATAAAAATTGTGGAGACATAGCAAATAAGGTTCCTTGAACAATCCACCACAACTGTACAGTTATGCCAGATCGCCCCCTAAAATTTGGTGGTAGTATAAATGCATTTAATTCTTGCATTAGTCAACTATTTTATTTAAAACACTGAGAGTGATATCTTTATTAAATATGTGTTTATTACGAATAATTTTTTCCTTGCTCCATTTCCACCATTTCAACTCATTCAAAGAGACAATTACTTCATCTGAAAACCTATACTTTATAATTTTTGCTGGCACACCAACTGCAATAGCATAATCTGGTACATCCTTAACAACAACTGCTTTAGAGCCAATAATAGCACCGTTTCCAATTTTTACACCATCCATAACCAAAACATCAGCTCCTATCCAAACATCGTTTCCAATAAAGATATCTTTATATTCTTTAAAAGATTCGTTTTTTTTAAAACCAAAAGATTCTTTAAGAGCATACTTTTTACTATAAAAAAGAGGTGATGAGCTTAAATATTTTGTAGGATGCATCCCTAAACCAGATTTGAAATTCATAGATATGGAACAGTATTTACCAATTGAAGTATTATTTACAAATGCAAATAATCCAATATATGAATAATCATCCAATTTAGAATTAGTGAATTTTGAAAAAGGAAATACTCGACTTTTTTTACTTATAACAGACTTTTTCTTATAAACTAACATTTAATCATTTTTATAATAAGATGAGTGGTCCTTAAATTTATCAAAAATTAACCCAGTATAAATATAAATTACTGTTTTTAATTTATCAATATATTTAGGTCCCATAAAAAATCTACGAAATTCCTTTATTATATTTATATTAAAATTTAAATCATTTTTGAAATCAAATTTGCCTTTAATTTCATCATTTTTTTGATTAAATCTGTCAAATCTAACTTTATGTTCTCCTGTACCATCAAACCCTTTGTTCTCGATTTTACTTATAGTAGACCATACACAAACTCCTTTGGATTTAAATATATGTGCATACCACCTAATTAACCAACTATTTACCTTTTCATTTAATTGTAAATCTAAAAAGCTAGAAAATGATTTTCCTGACCAATCAAAATAGTCTTTCAATTCATGATTCGTTAATATCATACTATAATAATCACCATCATTAAAATTGCAAGCTTCCCAATTCTCTTTCCAAGTGCCCCATCCCCAAGAACAAGGGTATGGTGTTACGTAAGAATCTTCTGTAGGCATATTTTTTAAAGGAATACCAAACCCTGAGACATGCATAACTTTATCGTTTTTTTGATAAAAATTTAATGCCGTTATCATGAAATTAAAAAAATCTTTTTTTGGAATACAATCATCCTCTAAAACAACTACAGCATCGTATCCTTCTTTAAAAATTTGATTAACGCCTGTAATTACATTTACCGCTAACCCCAAATTAGTAGTCCTGAAAGTTGCATTAATTTTTTTTTGACCAGAGCATGTTGTTTCTACATAATTTACAACTTTAGAAACTTCTTTATCACTTTGTGTTTTTGGCCCATCACAAAATATATATAGAGGAAGATCTTTTCTATACTCTAATATCTTTGGCAATGATATTTTAGTTTTATCCGATCTATTATAGCTATAATAAACAACTGCAATTTTTATGCTTTCATCATGTTGTGTTTGCATCTTTTAATCAATTATGAAATTATAAGCCATGTTGAAATCAGAAGTACAACTGACAAAATTGGTTTTCGTTTTTTTTAAAGGACTAATATAACCAAACTTTCTAATCCTTATATTATTTATTAGGTTTTCTAGAGGTTAATAAAACAGATTTTATCATATTAATTTGTAATAAATTAAGCATAAATTTATTGTTTCTATTCTTGTTTTGGATTATCTATATGTTCTACAAAATCTGATTTTTAACCAATGATTGGAGCTAATCTCCATTAGTTTTAATTTGAGTTGAATTTGTTTTATTTATTGAACTTAGAAAAGATAGTAAAAAGAAAAATAAAATTACTCCTGATTGTCTAACCAAAATATTTTCTGTTAAAAAAAGCACACAATAAAATATCAATAAAATTATCATTAGCTTATTTTCATTTTTGCAAGCCTTACTAAAATTCATATACAAAAAATATAAAAATATAAAAAAACCAAAAAAACCTGTTTTTATAAATATATCTAAGTACTGATTATGTGAATTATACCTGTTTTTTAGAAGTACGTTGCTGTAATTTGAATAACACAGATTCAACGCCCTCTGAGAGTCACCTATACCATAACCTAAAATAAATTCTTCGCCTATAACTTTAATAGCACATTTATAAATTCCTACTCTAATACTAGTGGAGAAATTTTCATTAATTTCAGAATACATTTCTGCTTTAAAGATTTCTTTAACTCTTCTGTTAAATACCAAAAGAGAGATTACAACACAAATTAATGAAATTATAATAAATTTCGATTTCCGAAAGTTTTTCAACAAGCCTATAAAAACACTCAAAAGCAACCCCAAAACCACACCTTTACTCATAATCATTAGTAACAATAAAACATTAACGGAAGTGAAAAGTATGTATACATATTTTGTTTTAATCGAATTATTTTTAATCAACTCAACAAAAAATATTACTGATATAGATAAAAATATTGACGCATATATTGGGTGTTGTCCAATAAAAGGCATCTCTGTAACTATAACTCTAAACTTATCTGTATACCAATCACTATAATAATTTGTAGTAGTATCTGTTACAATGAAAAACAAAGAATACGCAGAGAAACAAAATGAAGAAAAAATAAAGAACTTGAAAAATTTGGTTTTCAATGTCTTATTAAAACTATGTTGAGCTATTAACCCAAAAAAAATAATTGGTATAATTAATATTGATAGACCTGTTTCTAATTTCTTTAAACCTATATTAAAATTTTCAGTATAACTAAGGCTGATTAGATAGGTCAAAAACAATGACGAGTTGATTAACAACCATTTCCAATTAATATGTTTTTTTATATTACTCAAAAGAACTGCTAAAAAAAGGAGTATTACAGGAAGGCCTTTTGTATTATTTGGTATTAGAGGGAAAATCGCAAAAAAGAGTATTGCATTATTAACAAGGTTTTCTCTTTTAAAAATTTTATTAACCATGTAATAATTTATTTAATTACAAACTTATACTTTTTAAAATAGTTGAAAGATATTAGTATAATCAATAAAAATACAAATACAAGAAACTCATCAGAAAAAGGCATTCTAAAGATAAGTATTCCAAAAAAACACATAATCACATTAGACATTATTCCATATTTTCTTAAAGTATTAGTTAACAAAACATCTGTATACCACAAAAAAATTGGTAAAATAATTATTCCAAACAAATAAAAATTCATGTACATTTCACCTATAACAGTAGTAACTAATGACGCTCCTCCTAGATGATCTGCAGCTATAACGGTTATACTTAATGGTTTGCTCTCCCATATAGATCTTGGCAAATAGAAAACAAGTGGTTTGATGTAAGTAGCTCCAAATAAGAAATCATTATAACCCCTAAATAAATCATACATAACATTTACATTCACAGACTCAGAAATACCAATAAAAAACCAAGTAAAACTTGGAGGCTCGAGCATCATTGCCCGCTCTACCGCCTCAACAAAAACAGTCCATGTGGGCAGGCCTTTAGCTAGTAATGGCCCTCTAATATGTCTAAAAATCGAGGCAAAGTAACCTAGGGTAAACCCAATTGGAACAATAAAAGGTAAAAATATGATTGTTTTCTTGGAATATTTCTTAAAAATTAATAGAGCAATAATAATTGCTACACAAAACAAGTATATTCTATTTCCTGAAAACACCATATCTACAATACTAAAGGAAACTATAATTGTTAAAAACTTGAAAAATTTCCATTCATTAGTTATCCATTTATAAAACATAGAACACATAATAAGAACTTTCGCAGAATTAACTGTAAAAAGTATCAATACAGCTAAAGCTCCAGTAGATTTTAGAAAATGTTCTCTATTACCATACCAATCTCCACCTTCTAATAATCCAGAACCTATAAAAACAATGACTGTTCCGATAATATATATTAACAAGTAGAAACCTATAGATGGTTTAAATGAATTAACCTCTAGTTTTTCAATTGATTTTTTTGTTGGATAGTATAAATATATAATTATGGAAAAAATAAATGCTAACAACACAAAAGAGGTTTCAATATTAGATTTTAAAACTACATCTTTGATAGTTGTATAATTAAAATCTTTTTCAGACAACAAGAGCACTCCCTGAAAAATCATAAGCCAAACAGGAATAAAAACAAAAAATAATAATGCAAAAGACAAACCAACTTTAAAATTTATTCCTTTATTGAATAAATTTTGCAAAAAGGAAAACAGAATTAACAAAAACTCTATTATAAATAAAATCGAAATTAGGTGTTGCATTCTAAGTGTTTTATTTTATTCAATTTTTTAAAATAATAGTAGCCAATAAACACAAGCAATAATTCTGTAATCACTACAATACAAGCCATTCCATAAATACCGTAAAACTGTACAAATATTAAATTCATAGTCATATTAAATAAGCCTCCAAAAACTAAAATATTCATCCTTACTTTATAGCGTTTCATTGACGGGAAATATAACATATTATATAACATGTTTAATCCAGAAAACACAGAGATAAAACTTAAAATCTTAAATACATTAGCATAACTACTAATCAATGCATCGTCATAGACTAAATCTAGAATACTTTTTCCAAATATCAATATAAAAATTGTTATTAATGTACTTACAACAAAAACAGTTGGTGTTATCTTTTTAATAATATTTGCTTTTTCTATATCTTTTTGTCTTGCAACCCATGGATATAGCGCTTGATACAAAGGCACATATACGTTTTTTACAGCCAAAACCAACTTTTCCATACTTGAGTAAACACCTGCGATAATATTACCCCCAAACAGTCCTAAAATAAAAACGTTGCTCGCTGTATATAAGCTTGTAGCAAAATTTGAAATAAACAAACTAGAACTATCTTTAAATAGTTGTTTTATTAAACTAAATGTTGGGTATTTAAAATTAAAGTGCTTAAAACTCATCGCAAAACCAATACATCCAGACACAATAAACCCTAAAGAGTTATATATAGGAACTTTGTAATAATCCGCTTGAGTTTTTATCAAAATAAAGACAAGTACTGTAAATATTAATTTTGCTAAAATATTTATAAATGTGACTACCTTCATTTTTTCTATACCTTGAAAAAACCAAACAGGAAAAAGAGCTTGACCAATTACTACTCCAAAGCTTAGGAGATACACTTCTTTATCAATGGAAAATCTTGAAAAAGTAGAAACTATAATAAACAATAACGCTAAAGCTATAAATATTAAGATAATTTTTATAAACATTATAGCCAAAAAGATTTGCCCCGTTTTATCTTTATCATGTCTTGCTAAAGAAATCTCTCTTGTACCACTTAAACTAAAACCAAAATCAACAAAAACTGTTAAAAAAGTGGCTAAAGATTGTGCAAACATTACTAGACCAAACTTTTCTGCACCCAATACCCTTACCAAATAAGGCAATATTAGTAAAGGCAGTATATAATTTGCGCCTTGTAATACTAGTAGTGATAAAAAATTTTGAGCAACTACTTTTTTATCATCATCCTTTAAAAATGTAGCTGCTTTTTTAGATAAGCTCATTAATAGATTTTCTTAGCCATTATTTTTTTTGTCATATGTGTTTTCATCGTCTCGTGTAGGTATACCAATTAAAAAACCATCAAATATATCAATGTAAGTTGTTCTGTCCTAGAATAAACATCTTCAATATTAAAGTTGGCAATGAGAATGCAAGGAACAATTGCTAAAAAAAGGAAGTTAATAATTTTTTAATACTCACTTTATCTTCAATAAATAAACTTCCACTATAACCTATCATAACGAGTATAATCCGTATTGCTTTAACTAGGTCTATATTTATAGCTCTTTTATCAAAAATTATAATTAAAAACATTAATTAGAGCAACCATCATCAGTTTTTATTTGAGATAGTGTTGGGTTATAGGCGTTACCTGAAACTTGGTAATTATCAGTAAATGGGTAATCAAAATCAACATCTCTTAAAACACAAAAATTATTTAAGAGAATATTATCTAACAAAACTGTGTATCCAGGAATTTTAATACCATCGTAATAATCTATAACTGCGGTTATACTATTTAAGCCATTTAAAGATGTTATTTTTTTATTGTCTTTGATTGACAACCATTCTAGATGGGATATTTTTGATAGCCCTGTTAAATCTAGTAAGGCGTCATTATTATGAATATACAGGTGTAACACGCTCATATTTTCTAATCCTTCAAGGTTTAAAAGTGCATTGTTATTTATAATTTTAAGGAAATCTTCGTTTGGGTATTCAGAATCTCTTCCCGGGTTGCTTATAGCTACTAAATTAGATAAAGCTTTAAAGCTAATAAGGACATCATTATTTTCAATTAACACTGTTTTTAAATATTCTATTTTTTCGAGTCCTTCCAGATTTATTAAAGTATCATTATTACTAATTACTAAAACACCGCTTTCGTTTTCAAATTCTATAATATCATCCCTAAAATAGACATTTGGCTGAGATATCTTTGTGTTAGCAAGTCCTTTTAAATGCTCTAGTAAAGGGTTATCTATAAGTTGTAATGAATTCAAAACAGCTATACATTTAAGTTCGTTTAAGTTTTTAAGCTCTGTATTTTTAATCACTAATTCATCAATTAACCTTAACCTTTCTATAGGCTCTAAACTATTAACTCCAGAAATGGTTAAAATCCCTTCAATCTCTGTATACTCCTGATTACCAAATTCAATTAATTCTTGCTGACTTGTAATATTAATATCACCAGAATATACATTTCTTATATAATCTTGATTACAATTCGGGTTAAAATAAAGGTCCTTATCACATGTGTTTTCGTTTTTAAGCTCCTGCATTGAGGGATTGTAAGAATTACTATCTACATTATACAAACCTACTACCTCAATATCTTGTAAAGCACAAAAACTATATAAATTAATGTTATTTTGAATAATTAAATGATCAATTAAAATACCGCTAGCCAAACCTCCTAGCGAATTTAAACTACTGTTATTACTTATTATAATTTGAGAATCTTTTACGTTATTATCTTCTATGTTTTCACCCGTAAAAGTGTTTAAACTAGAGAGCCCTTCCAAACTTATTAATTGAGTGTCTAAAATCTCTAAGGTATAAACCTCATTAAGCCCATGTAAAGGGTTTAATGAATTTACCCCAGATATTATTAAATGTCCATTTATTTTTTCGTAGTTATATGATGCAAAATCTTCTAACTCTGTTTGGTTGGTTATATAAACATTTCCATTGTATACATTTGATACCTGAACATCATCATCTTTTTTATCACATGCAAACAAAAAAATGAAGCTTACAATGTAAAACAATCTCAAAATTTCTAATTTGCTTTTTAAACCGTACATGGGTTATAATTTAATTTACCTATTGTTTACAATTATCTGATGATTTTAAATCTTCAAGATTAGGATTATAGGCGTTATTTGACACTTCGTAGTCAACGATACCATTGTTCAATGCTAAACTTTGAAGCGCACAAAAATCGTTTAAAACTTGGTTATATCTAAGAGTAACTCCACTTCTTAAGATGTTTACATTTTCTAGCCCATTTAAATTCATCAAAGAATCATTACCAAAAACAGATAACGTGCCCCCAATGGAAACTAGTTTAGATAAGTCTATAATATTTTGAAGGGTTTTATTACCACCATAATAAAGTTGCCCAATATTTAGGTGGCCACCAATTGAAGCAATATTGGATAAACCCTGTAAAGACTCTAATTCATTATTTAGATAAAGTGATAATGACTGCCCAATAGACGTAGTATTTATCAACCCATCTAACGATTGCAATACAAAATTATGAGTGATTATAAGTTCGCCTTCAATTCTAGATAATTTTGGTAAATATTCTAATGTTCCCAATTTATAATTTCTAATAATCAATATGCCGCCACCTAATAAATCAATATTCGAAAGGCCTTCTAATGATTCTAAAATTGCATTATTCCTTATTTGGATAGAGCCTCCAACTTGAGAAATATTAGATAAGCCCAATAAAGAACTTAGCTTGTCGTTACTGGCAATAATTAATTCTCCACCGACCGAAGTAACATTGGACAGACCATCTAAATTAGTAATTACATCATTAGTATGTATAGCTAAATCACCACCAACAAAGGTTAAACCAGAAAGCCCATCAATATTTTCTAAAATATCACTGCTACTATAATTTTGATCGCCAATAGTTGCATCGCCACCCACATAAGAGAGACTTATTAAACCATTAATATTTAGTAAACCACTATTAAGATATAAAGTTAAATCACCACCAATGGTTTTAAGATTTTCTAACCCACTTAAAGTTTCTAGTGTTTTATGGGATTTAATTTCTAGGTTACCTCCAATAATGCTAATTCCAGACAAACTATCTAGGTTTGACAACCCATCTAAAGTTCTATCTTTTGTATTTATTGGATACTGTTTAGCATAACTATTAATCTTTATGTTTTCTGCTACTTCAACAATATTAGATAAGCCATTCAGATTTAATTCATCAATTATGAGTGAGCCTTCAACTTTAGTAACTTTAAAAGTTTTTAAATATTCCATCGTCTCTGCAGAGCTTGTTACAACATCGCCATAAAAAATATTGCCTTCTGGAAAATCTACACTATTTGTATAAGGGTCTTTTTGACTTGTGCCATCATCTTTATCACAAGAAAAAACGAATAAAAATGACATGATAAATATGAATGTATATCTCATGTTAACCTTTTTTAAATTGGGTTTAGTTTTTAATAAAAACAAGATTATGATTAAAAGTATAATTTTAACCATCTAAAACTATTAAAATCTTCTATAATATAATTAATCTTTGAATTTTTATTTCTTAATCAAAAAGGTTCTCTAAAATTAAACTTGAAGGAACGATATAATTATTAGAAGAATCTCTTGTTTTAACTTCCCAAGTAGCTGTTTTTGGAGACCTGCTAGTTGGCCCAAAAATAATTTGAATTTTATCTGAAAAGTAATTACTAATTAATGAACATTCTAACCATCCGTCTTGCAATTCCCTTATTGAGGCCCTACTAGATGATGCAAATTCGGCAGAACCTTCAATACCTTTAACTAATTTGTGTTCTAAATCGAAAACCACATCTATTCTTTCTGGATAAACGTCAACTATTTTTAATCCAAAAAAACCAGTCTTTTCAGGCTTTTTTACTATTATACTAAATTTATATTTATGCCCATATTCAATAGGTATATCTTCCAATAGCACATAAGCTGATTCATCAGAGCTTGTTCTAGCTATTTCATAAACTGGTTTATTTTTAAAATTATTTATAGACTGCTCAAAAGATAATCTATTAAATACCCACAAAGGATAATTTGGAAGCACCACTTCGTTTATTCCCTTTTGTTGTATTAATTCAAAAATATTATCTTTTGAATTATTTTTGCAAGAAAAAATAGATAATGAAATTAAAATTATGACTAATTGTTTCATACTATTATTAACTTAATCTCCCATTTCTTCAATCGTGATACTATTAGGGACTATTGTTAGTTTTACATCACTTTTAATTGACGCTTCCCATATTTTAACGTTTCTTTCGTTGCTAGTTGGCCCTAAGATAACACGAATGTTTTCAGAAAAAATTTCAGAAATAATAGTACATTCATACCAATCGCCTTCTAATCGTTTTATAATAGCATTAACATTTTTAAATTCATCTGTAGCATATACATCTTTTACTAGTGCTTTTTTAGCATCAAAAACAACATCTACCCTGCTTGGATAGGTTGCTTGCAATCGGCATCCTAAATAACTAGAATTTGATTCCTTTTTTAAAATTACACTGAATTTATACTTTTTACCTTTTTTTATTTTAACGTTATCAACTAATAAATAGGAAGATTCTGTTTTAGTTTTTCTAGTAAGGGTAAAAGCATTATTATTTTTTAGTTTTTCTGTAAGTTTTTTAGCATTAATGCCCTTTAAACTCCATTTATAAAAATCAGGTAATTCAATTTTTAAATGTTTAATTTATTAATGTACCAAATATATGATTTTTTAATTCCCTCATTTAACTCCATTTTATGTTTCCAACCTAAATTATTTAGCTTTGATACATTAGTCAGTTTTCTCATAGTGCCATCGGGTTTAGCAGTATTAAACACTAAGTCTCCCTCAAAACCAATGATATTCTTTATTATTTCAGCTAACTCTTTTATTGAAACATCTTTACCTGTACCAATATTTATGTGTGTATTCCTGATTTCATTGTCTCCCTCATTAAAGGTGTCTGAAAAATTTCTGTTCTCCATAATAAATACACAAGCATCTGCCATGTCTTTACTCCATAAAAACTCACGTTTTGGTTTTCCTGACCCCCAGATTTCAACACTATTTTCTGATACCCCGAAGGTATTTAAATAGGTTTTAGCTTCCTCAATATTATTTACACCCAAATCTTTAACAACTTCGTCAAATTTAGACTCTGATAGCAATTTTGCTAAGTGAATCTTTCGTATTAAAGCTGGTAGGACATGAGATTTTTCTAAATCGAAGTTATCATTTGGGCCGTACAAATTTGTTGGCATAACAGAGATGAAGTTAGTTCCATACTGTAAATTATAACTCTCACACATCTTAATACCTGCAATTTTAGCTATGGCGTAAGGCTCATTGGTGTATTCTAAAGTATCGGTCAATAAACTATCCTCTTTCATGGGCTGAGGAGCGTTTTTAGGATAAATACAAGTGCTTCCTAAAAACAAGAGTTTTTTTACATTGTTTACATAACTTTGATGAATCACATTATTCTGAATCATCATATTCTCATAAATAAAATCGGCTCTGTAAACATTATTAGCTACTATACCACCTACTTTAGCTGCTGCTAAAAACACATATTCTGGCTTTTCAGCATCAAAAAACGCTTCAACATCTGTCTGGTTTGTTAAATCTAGTTCTTTATGCGTGCGCGTTACAATGTTTGTATATCCTTTAGATTTAAGGTTTTCATAAATGGCACTTCCTACTAAACCTCTATGTCCAGCTAGATAGATTTTGGCATTCTTATTCATACTTTATTCCTATGTCCTCTTGATTTTTAGATGCTTTATATTTTGAAACAGATTGCTATCGAGATTCGCAATTACAAAATTCGATAGGCAGATTGCTTCGTACCTCGCAATGACGTGAAATTGTTCACTCATTCTTCCTTCGCAATGACGTTGATTATTTATTCGAAGTAATTCATAATTTTATAGCCGCCTTCTTTAAGGAAACTATCTTTTTCCATCAATCTAATATCACTAGACATCATATCGTCCACCAAAGCTTGTAGATCATACTCAGGAACCCATCCTAATTTCTCTTTAGCCTTTGTAGCATCACCTATGAGTAATTCTACTTCCGTTGGTCTAAAATATTTTGGATCGACAGCAACAACTTCTTTACCAATTTCTAATTGATACTTAGGGTTGCTACAACTTTTTATAAATCCTTTTTCATTCTCACCCGTTCCTTTAAACTCTAATGCTACACCAACATGTGCGAAAGCCATTTTTACAAAATCTCTAACCGTGGTTGCTTTGTTTGTTGCAATGACCCAATCTTCTGGTTCATCCGCTTGAAGTATCATCCACATCATTCTTATATAGTCTTTAGCGTGCCCCCAATCTCTTTGAGCATCAAGATTACCCAAGTATATTTTTTCTTGTAACCCCATTGCTATTTTTGATGTTGCTCTTGTGATTTTTCGAGTAACAAACGTTTCTCCACGTATTGGAGATTCATGGTTAAACAAGATCCCGTTACAAGCAAACATACCATAGGCTTCTCTGTAATTAACCGTAATCCAATAGGCATACATTTTAGCAACCGCATAAGGGCTTCTTGGATAAAAAGGAGTGGTTTCGGTTTGTGGCACTTCTTGCACTTTACCGTATAATTCTGAAGTAGACGCTTGATATATTCTTGTTTTCTTTTCTAATCCAAGTAATCTTAAAGCTTCTAATAATCTTAAAGTACCTATACCGTCTGCGTTTGCTGTATATTCTGGCATTTCAAAAGACACGTGTACGTGACTCATCGCAGCCAAATTATAAATCTCGTCTGGTTGTACTTCTTGAATAATTCTTGTTAAGTTGGTACTATCCGTTAAATCGCCATAGTGTAAAAAGAAGTTTTGGTTTTCAATATGAGGGTCTTCATATAAATGATCTATTCTATCGGTATTAAACAATGATGAACGTCTTTTTACTCCGTGAACTTCATATCCTTTTTTTAGAAGGAATTCACTTAAATAAGCACCGTCTTGTCCGGTAACTCCTGTTATTAATGCTACTTTTTTCTGCATATTAATTGATCAAGTTTTTAATTAATACCTATGGCTTCAATTCTTTAAAACTGAGCTTTTAGGTCGCCTTGCAAAAGTACGATAATTGTTTACTTTAACAAGGTTTATATTATGAGACAGGTTGTTTTCTAACAGGATATGTTCGGCAAAATCATACCAAGTCATTACTTTTTCATCACAAAAATGAAAAACTCCAAAACTATTATTATTTTCTTGAATTAAGTTCATAATAAAATTTGATAAATTAACCGCATCTGTAGGTCAACCTTTTTGTTCAGTTGTAATTGAAAGTTCTTTCTCTGTTTCTGCTTTCTTGAGAATTGTTTTATAGAAATTATTTCAGTACATCTTACTATATAACCAAGATGTTCTAATAATAAAATACTTAGTTAAAATCCTTTTTATATGCTTCTCGCCTTCTAATTTAGACTTCCCATATTCATTAATCGGATTTGTTTCGTCATTAATGTACAACACCTATGACAGCGATATATACAGGAAAAGAGCCAATTACAGCTACAGGAAGAGCTCTTGCTAATAAAACCATAAGCAAGTAATTAGCACCTCTTTTTAAAAGATTAGATATTGTAAACATTACTTAAATGTTCCTTTTAGTATTCCTTTTTTTAAACTATCTCGCCAAAACGGAATATCAATTTTAAACGCATTAATTATTTTCTTTTTATCCAATACACTAAATTGAGGTCTCTTAGCAGGTGTTAAATATTCTATACTAGGAATGGGGTTTACTTTTATTTTATTTTCAGTTAGCTCAAAAATTTCCTTAGCAAATTCATACCAACTTACAACACCTTCATTACTATAATGGTAAATACCGTATTTTTCTGTTTTTGTATTTATTATCTGAATAATAATTTCTGCTAAATCGCCAGCATAAGTTGGCGTTCCAATTTGATCACTCACTACACTAATTTCGTCTCGTGTTTCGGCTAATCGCAACATGGTTTTCATAAAATTATTACCATATTCAGAATACAACCACGAGGTTCTTATAATGAAATGTTCTTTTAACGCTTGTTGTTGTATTTCAACTTCACCTTGCAATTTAGAGGCTCCATATACACTAATAGGATTGGCTACATCTGTTTCTGTATAAGGTTCGTTTTTTTCTCCATCAAACACAAAATCGGTTGAAACATGAATTAAAACAGCTCCATGATCGTTGCACACGTGTGCCAAATTTTTTGCTCCTATTGCATTTATTTCAAAAGCTTTTTCGGATTCCGTTTCGGCTTTATCAACTGCTGTATACGCTGCACAATTAATACAATAGTTTATTTGGGGATTAGATTTAAAAAATGTTTGTATTTGATTCAAATCACAGATATCTAATTCTAGATGGGCTGTATAAATTACATTTAAATCATCATACTGTTTTTCAACATCCTTTATACAACTGGCTAATTGTCCGTTACCTCCAGTAACTAAAATAGTTGTCATAAAACAACTTCTTTTAAAGTTGGAAGTTCTAAATCCTTTTCGGAAATTATAAATTCTTTTTCATCTAACTTCCAATCAATGTTTAAATCTTTATCATTATAAATAACACCGCCTTCGGATGCTTTATTATAAAAATTA
>Ga0213868_10003685_pt1 | contig 14209 bp, 10 predicted proteins | sample PICome_9_FD_160087 | JGI IMG/M metagenome (GOLD analysis project Ga0213868, IMG submission 160087) | Coastal seawater microbial communities near Pivers Island, North Carolina, United States - PICO127 | ecosystem: Environmental > Aquatic > Marine > Coastal | place: USA: North Carolina...
ATCAACTACAACAGGTCCCGCAACGAAATGTTGTTCATCGTCATTATCTACGGACACTGACTCCGGATGATACATCGGACCAACAAGTTCATCATTTTCTTCGTTTTCTTCACCACCTTCGACTTCAGGTTGAAGTTCAGCTCGCAATGCGGCAATTCGATCATCAACTCCTCCGCCCTCTTTATCCATGACAGTTTCTAAATGTTCCGCTCTCAACATAGCTATTCGATCTTCAATAGATTGAGAAGGTTCGTTGCCAACATGAAGCAACTCACCCGTCATCAGATCAACGGAAGATATCTCTACAAACTCTGTGCCAGTACCATTGCGAACCATAGTATTATCAGGGAAAAAGCCAACTTCTCTCCATCCAAACATTTGTTCTGAACTGAAGGGCCCTTGAATATTTTCACCTTGATCAATGTAGTACCATGAACACTTTTTGGTCCCTCCTTCCGCATCTTTCTTTTTCTTAGCAGTTGTAGAACGTTTGATTTGTTCTGAGCTCCTGTACTCGCCATATCCTTCATCAGCTGGACAGAGAGGATCAAATCGTTCCTCATCTGCATCGACCTTTCGCCTTTTCTTATTTGGATATTGTGGCTCTTGTTTGTCTTTTGTTTCATCGTGAACACCTTCCAGGTTTCCTTCGTAGAGTAATTCATCTGTCGAAGCCCATATATCTGCATCTAAAGCCTTTTTATTCTTGCCCTTTTTATTCAGTCGCTGAACAGACTCTGATGGAGGTGGTAGTATAGGAGTACCACTACTCTTTTTTGTTTCAATCGGTTTCGTTGGCACTTTCTGCGAGGGTAATGGAGCTGCTGGTGGAGGTGGAGGAGGTTTGGAAGAGATGGGAGGAGGAACTGTTTCTCTTTTGAGCTCAATTCTTTGGAAGGTTTGATGATCATCTCTTTGATATTCTTGCTTTGAATTCAATTTTTGATGAGAAGATGGATGCATATATAAATCTTCTTCATCCGTATCATCTACATCTCCGCTACGCAAATGTTGGGGAATGGATGCTTCTCTAATATTCATAGTAGTCCCACCTCCTCGTTTATGATACATCATTGGTTGTCCAGGGGGAGGCGCACCAAATGGGTTCAGCACTGCATCATAATACACACTTGCTTTTGCTTTTTTAAACTTTTGTGCATTCAACTCGTCCACTCCCTCTTTGGTCGACATTCGTTTTTTTTCTTGTTCCCATTCCAATTTCGCCTTTTCCTCAGCTTTCTTCTTCCGTTCTTCTTCCGAAGCCTTTACAATTTTGAGCTCCTTCTGAAGCCTTTCTAATTTACGAACATCTTTATTGTCCAAATGACCGTTTTGGTAAGTCTTTTGTTTCTCGAGTTTATTGATTTGGGTTTGAATATCATGCAACGATGCACTTTCAGCTACCTTAGCATCACGCTCTGCTATGCGTTTTGCTTTGTTCTTTTTTATTTCTTTTTGGCGTTGTTCCTTGTGGTAGGACAGTACACTTGACATGATTGAAATGAATGATAAAGCTAGCGCATGAACGTGTTGGATGTTTGATCTATCGTACGATGTGTGTTGTGTGATTACTTTATGAAAAAAAGTAGAGCATGAAACATGAAATGTAATGGTTTTATGTCATTACAGTACTACAATGCTGTATGGTGGGAACACAGTACGCAGCACGAGTTAGGGTGGCCTTCATCAACAACTTATATCCATACATACTATACATACTATATTAGACTGACGAACTAACATAGATACATACTTACTAGTCCTTCCTGTATAAAATGGCGTCGCCTTCTCCATTGAAGGACGATGTTACACGGAAGAACCACCGCCGTGATCGTGAACGTTCCAGATCTCGCTCCCCTCGCGATTCCCATCGAAGAACGAAACGATACCATAGAAGGAGCAGTAGAAGTCACAGTCCTCGTTACAGAAGAAGATACTCAAGGTCTCGAAGCAAGGTTCGATCTCAGTCTTATGATAAGGTACCTTTAAGATATAATTCAAGGTCACCTTTTTCTTCAAGGCAAAAGAGAAGAAGGAGGTATGATGATAGAGACAGTCGTTCTAGATCAAGAAGAGGACGTAGGAATTATAGTCCTAATAGAAGAAGGAAAGGAAGAAGCAGAGGATCGAGTAGTAGCAATGGATATTTCCGCCAAGACTTAAATGTTCGTGGTCGCAGTCATAGCCGAAGAGGAAACAGAGATAGGTATTATTCGAAAAGAGACGATCGAAAAAAATACCCAAGTTATAGAGATGGATATTACCAAGACGCAAATTTGGACAGAGAAAATAATTATAACAGAGAAAGAGACCTATCCTTTGGCGTTGTCAGCGATGATGAAGATAAAGTACGCGATCGCAAATACAAAATGAGTCATAAAAGTCATCGAAAGAGGAGTAGAAGTTACAGAGAAAAAAGAAGAAGGAGAAGAAGACGAAGCAAAGATGACGATTATAAACGTGATAGAAAGTACACCAGTTCGGATGGATCTGCTTCCTCACGTGATGATTCTTATGGTCACTTTGAAGGTGGCAAAGGTACAGTGATTGGTGGCAGATACAAAATAGTCAAGGATGTAGGATTGGGAACTTTTGGTAGAGTAGTACAGGCGATCGACTTGGATAAGACAGACCGTAGCAAGTACGAACCCAAGCAACGAAGCAGACACGAAAAAACAAGGTTGGAAGACACTGTCGCCATTAAAATTGTACGTCGCGTCAAACGGTATCATGAGTCTGCACTGATTGAAGCAGATATTCTACGTGATGTAAACAATAGGGGCGGAAAAGGACGATCCTTGTGCGCTATTATGTTGAGACAATTTGAATTTGATGGGCATTGTTGTTTAGTATTTGAATGTCTAGGAAGGTCCCTCTATGATTTTATGAAAACTCATGGGTACAAGCCGTTTCCACTCTATTGCGTCCTCGATTTTGCAAGGCAGCTGTTAGATGCTTTGGAGTTCATCCATAGCTTTGGTCTTATCCATACAGATCTGAAGCCTGAAAATATACTACTTAAAAGCAACCGCGAACGATCGTACCGCACATCGGACGGCTCTGATCAGCAAGTTCCAGAATCCACAAGTATTAAGCTTATTGACTTTGGGGGAGCTACATATGATACTGATAAAAAGTCATCCATCATCAATACTCGTCAATATAGGTCTCCTGAAGTTATTTTAGGATTGGGTTGGAGTACGCCATCAGATTTATGGTCCGCGGGATGTATCATTGCAGAATTGTACAAAGGAGATCTTCTTTTCCCCACCCATGATAATGTGGAGCATTTAGCTCTAATAGAACGAGCCATAGGACCATTCCCTCTTGATATGTTATCGAAATCAAAGACTTATGGCGATGCCTTTGACTCAGAAGGATTACATCGTTTGGAACTACCATTGGAAAGCCAAGAGCATGTTCATAAAATGAAACGGTTGGAGAATATATTCAAAGATGATCAATCAACCAGTTTGGTCAATTTGTTGAGAGAATTGTTAAAGATTGATCCCTCTATGCGCGTCACTGCTCATGATGCACTAAGGTCCTCCGCGTTCGAGTAAAGTCTTTACGTAGCGATTTAATACTTTAATTTTGAATCGTAGCAGTTTCTTGTTGCGAGACTATGTCACTGTAATATTTCCAAGCGCCAGATACATTTCTATGCTTTACTACTTCCTTCTCTTCTTCATTTAACCATAAGCGACCCCATACATCAAACGATGATTTTTCGTCAATCTCACCAACACCATGCCTCATCTGATATTCACTGCTTTTGCAAAACTCAGCATCCCATTGACTATGGATCTGTGATTCAAGCATAGGCGCCCTAAAAAAACTAGGATGTGTGGTGACATGAACATGATGTCTGCCAACGATTTGTTCCATATCTGAACTGAACGCTTTCATGACACGCCGAGGCAATATTTTATCGATTGGTTTCACAGCATAACATCTCATTCGCTGAGTACATTTATGAATCAAAAGATATGTAGTTACTATAAGCTGCTTTTAACATCCATCAATTACCAAAGTTCTTACCTTTCCTCGCCATAACATTGCCCCAACATCTTTCTGCAGAGACTCTATCAAAGCATTGTAACCTTCTCTTGATATCCAGTAGGCATATGCCCCCCAAATTGCTGTTCCACCAGGTTTTATTCTGTCTGATTCATCGGTATCTTGATGTTCCTCTTGCTGTGCAAACTCAAAATCTGAAGTTATTGGAAACGGAAACACACTTGGACAGGAAAGGTTCTCTTCTTTTTTTCTTGCGAATCTAGTACGTGGACAATGTGTGTTTAATACAAATTCTAAATTTGCTCGAGATCCTAACCAACCATAGTACCTAAGATGACACATTCTACCAGTCTCATATTCACATTCGTTGCTTGCATCAATAGTTTCATAAATTCTTCGAGCAGCTTCACAATAAGACTGAATATCGTCTAATATTCCAAACTTTGAGATTGGAGCGCGTACATTGTCCTCTATTATAAAATCAAACGTATTGCCATCACCATCGCCTTCGACAAGAGTTTTCATAGCCTTCAAATGAGCAAATGTACAAGCTAATACACTCCTCCCTCTGTTGACACCCTTTGCCTTTTGCCATAGTTCTTTGCTATAGCTCATTTTCTTATCATACTCTCCACCATGACGATCTGGATCAACTGGAACATTTTTAACAAGAGTAAATAATGATCTGGGATCATTCTTATAGCTTTCTGCTGCTTCCCTGTATATGATGATAGAAATTTTTTAAGATGTTCAACATCAGTTCCGAGTGAAAGCCTTCCACTGTTCATATTATGAACTTCATAAACGATACATCTGAACTTACGACGAAGACAATATTTCCCACTCTGCAGGAGGAATGATTCCCGCTTCACCAGCGTGTTGAATGAGATTGAAGCTGTTTCTCAAATCTCGTTGTGGTACACCAGGAGAGAAGGAAGGCTTTTCGAAGTACTCTTTCATGATTGGATCATTGAACATGGCTTCTATATGCTCCTTTCTCTTCCCTCCCATGCTTATTACAAGAGGTCGAAGCTTTCGTCTCTCCATGGCGGCCTCTTTGTATATCTGAAACGCACCTCTTGCCTCTTCTGAAATTGTGAGATCAGGAATGATTTTGTTCATTCATTCTGGAAATTAGCTTACTGAAAACCATGAGTGATCCGTGTCTTGAGAACCACACGAACCACGAAACTAAAGTACACGAGCTCAATGCTCAATCCACTGATCGCATCACATTACTGTCGATGGAAAATGGATGAAAATATCAAAAGAAGACGAAACCTTTCATCATCATGGTTTCAAGAAGTGCAATACATAAAATCTAGTGGCGGCTTCATTCATGATTCCATTGAATTTACAAGCAATGAACGAGAAGTGAAAGTTGTCAGCGACTTGATTGAGAAAGGGACTGTATTGATGAGGATACCAAAGACCATATTGATCAATCTCTCACAGGTAGAAACAACAGATATCGGAAAGTTTCTGTTTAGAGTTTTGAATGTTATAAAGGCTGATGAATTGTTTCATTCAAAGGATGATTTATTGTTGGCACTTTTTTTGGCTTTCATTGATGTCAATGAAGATTTGGAACAGCACCAAGGAATAAAACTTTATCTCAATACATTACCATCGAATACCTCATACGATAACCTTCCAAGACGATGGAAGGACGATGAATTGGAATGCCTACCTCGAAGGGTAAAAGAACGAGCCATTTCTGAAAGAAATGGCGTCCACAATGATTTTCAAGTTCTCAAAGCTGCTTACGAAAATACGAATCAATCTTTCGAATCGAATAGACCTACTTGGATTTTTCCATCAAAAGATAAATTTGATCAAATGCTTGCAGCAATATCATCTAGAGCCTTTCATGAATATGGAGATGATGGTCTAGATACTTTGATACCATTGCTGGATCTTATGAATCATAAGCGTGGGGTTGGAGCTTCTAGTGATGTATCCTACCAACGCATGGATGATGGATCTATTCAGGTTTCAGCAAAGTGTAATCTAAAATTAGGAACTTCTTTGGGAATCACATATGGAGCCAAGGCGAATCAGGTCTTGCTGCTACGATACGGATTTTGTCTTGATGACAACATTGAGCCTGACGGTTCATCAAACGATGTCGTTGAGTTTGGGCTACCAGCAATCGAACTTAGGTCTGGGCCAAAATCATATACGTATGGACCGTTTGTGAAACTTCTGGAAAGATTCATTCCAGTTGAAAGTGCAGCTGATGGTGCAAATTTTGACAGAGAACATGACAGCACTGACGATGGTGAATGTTGTAAGATGGACGATTATTTAGAATTTTGTGACGAGGAAGAAAATGATGACTGTTTAGATTTATACGCGGACCGTGATGATAATGAAGAATACTACGATACTAATAAGCGTGATGAAAAAAGTATTACATGTGAAGCAATCGATGCTTTGATGAGTGCACTTGAGACGGAAATGGGGTTGTATAAGATTCAAGGAAATGAATTACAAAGCATCCTGGAAAAGAAAGACGGATCTCGTAAGTTTTACAGTGGATTGCTCATAAAATCAGAGCTTCGGATTCTCCGATTTTATCATACGGCTGCTGCGATGATCAAGATGAAGCTAAATGGGGGTACTTATCATACCAGTAGTGAGAATACAAAGATCATAACTTCACAAGCCGAGGAGTTGATGAGGGTGTTTTGCTTGATTCGATTCCAGATTGAGTAGTAAAACATGTTTTTTTAGAATTATTATCTATTCTAAGTTATCATCTGATTCCCCTAAATCATCATTACTCGATGATATTCTGTCTTCATAACGTGCAAATAGACTATAGTAATCATCCTTGTTGGTACTTTCATCAAAACAATAATCTATGTACGTAAGAGCTGTATGGCCGTTATAATCTTTGATGAAACAACTTTCGGGATAGGCTTCAATGACCATCTTAACGGCATCAACAGATGCGCCATGTGCACAGGCCACGTGTAAGGGTAGACGCCCAATCGCATCCTTTGTTGATATTGCATCGGGGTAACTTTCTAAAACTGCATGGATACATGGCAGTGGAAGATTGCTTGTGCAAGAAAGATGTAATGGTAACGAACCAGACCCATCCTTGGTGTTCAACGCTTTAGGGTAGGCCTCTTTAAGGGCTTGAATGATTTCTAAGGGAGTCGAGTGCGAGCAAGCAAGATGAAGTGGAAGTCTTGGATAATCAGATTCAACAACCCAATACGATGCTTCTTCAGGCGACTTTTTGATCTGTTTCATAACCAAGTCCCAATTATTCGATTTGATGTACTGATACAACAATGGTGAGTTGCCAATTGTGTAAGCTTTGATGTCGGTCGATACCCTAGAATCTGTCAAACTGCTCGCTAAGCTTTGACTTTCTCCATCTCTGTTACAAGGTTCCTTGTTTAAGACTCCAATTACTCCATCCTTATCGTCCCCATTTGGTAAATTTCTGGTTGCATACTCAAGGGGTGTATACCATTCAATATTATCGCTCGGAATAGTAACACTTTGGGGATTAGCAGTAACGAGCATATCAACAACCTTTTCCAATTCCCACCGTGCCACATCCGATGTAGTATTGACATACAAATTATTCAAATATTGTTTGGTCGTGAAATCTTCCGTCACTTTACTTGCGGTTATAATTGGTGGTTCCAGCGAAATATTGGCGCATACGATATGAATAGGAAGCATTCCCCATTTATTCTTATATTCTACCGCCTCAATGTAGGATTTAAGGAGTAATTCAATGACAGCGGGCGATGCTCGAAACAAACATGCAATATGAAGTGCAAGAAAGTCATCGGCAAAAGCAGCTTGATTAGTAGGGTTTTCCTCAAGAGATGCAGATGCATGAATGAATGGCGATTCTCTCACTACTGTTCGTAATGATTTTCCGTTGGGTGATATGTGTTTGACTTCTCCTGTCGGAGTAAGTTGTAGGACATATTTATCATTCTCTTTATCAGAGAAGAAATTCTTTGGAATCCAAGGGTCGTCATTTATGGATGTTGATTCGCTACCGTCCACGTTATTGTTCGGTGACATCGTATCATCCGACAACATGGACACCGTTCGTAAGTTAGAAGGGTCCGCATCCGAAAATGAACAGGAATCTCCACGATTTAGAATTAACTGTTGAGGATAAGACATAGGTGTAAAATCAGAAGCTCCTTTTTGCTTGTTATTGGACCCTTTATCTCTACGCATGGTCACCTTCTTTTTATGGTTTTTCATAGGTGTTTTCACAGTAACGAGTGCCTCATCTGGTCTGAGGAGTGCAGCGATTACTTCTACAGGTGGTTGCATTGCGCATGCTAAATGCAAAGGAAGGACCTTACGATCCATGCCATACATCCGTACTTTGTGTGATACGAAGAGCTCTTTGGGGTTGGTAGATGAATGAATGAGTACTTTTTGCCAGTTCTTATTGACGATAAAATCAACGAGAGACGATGGTTTCGAATGAAAGTAATGATTTCTACTCCTCTTGACTTTATTAGGTTTCTGACCAAGACTATCGTCCGCGAATGCGAGTGTTGAGTGTTCTGCTCCCATGGATGATGACTTTTCTTATTACTTTTTCTCTCTGAAATCAGTTGTGTACCGTAAAAATGATGTGAATAGACCGACGACTACGAGACTTTCAGATGTATTCAAAAACCAATGTGAGGCTCTATCAACAGATATTGAACCTTCTTTCAAATTTAAATACTACTATTAGAAGCTGCTTTGAAAATGTCGCTCTCAATGCGTAAATTACATAGACTATTAAATGTCTGTTACTCCGAAAACTGTAGCATGATGCACACTACAGAGTACACAAACAGCACACACAGCACAGAGACAAAGGGGCTCCATCTCTAAGGTCCCAGCACACATACAGTTCAAACCCGCGAGACTAACCATAATCCTGTCGGCACGTATATCGAGCTATTTAGTTTTTTTAAACTATACATAGTTAGTACATGTAGTACACGGTTTCGTTTCGTTTCGCGTTTCGCGTTCAAATATGATACACTTTGTACACTTTTACTGAAAGAATCCATCGGTCATGCTGACACAATTAGTTCATATTATAACTATAGTCACTTGTGTATCCTTTTCTAGAGCGGATGGTGTATTTCTCCCTACGAAAACAAAACTGACGTGGATAAACGGAATAGGTTTCAATCTCGATCATATGCAACATGGACAACAATCCCTATCCTACATCTTTGGACGTCCCATTTCGTACTATCACAATCCAACTGCTATGGCAAGTGAAGAAGATAAATTTGGATATCTAAACGATCTGACTCAAGCTGGTCAGCAAAAGTTGGGAAGGATTACAGCTGAAGTTGATGAACTTTACATGTAAGAGTATATTTGAGTAATGATTGTATTTTGATTTTTACAGGTTAAACTGAAAATATTTTGGGATCTTTTCTACTTCAGACATTTAAAAGATGCTATTGAATCAGTTGGACCAAAAGGGCGAGTGATTCATATCGCCCATAGTCAAGGGGCATTGATTACATCTCTTGCTGTGAAACGTTTGACTAAAATGGAAATGTCTCAACTTGAAATCATTTGCTTCGGCGGAGCAGAGGCTCTTCGAGTCACGCCTGATTTTCCATTCGCTAGATGTGTGAATTACTACTCAGTGAATGACCCCTTACTATTTTTGGTTCCACAAGCTGCTAGAGCTTTAAGAACTGGATTTATGGGAACGGAATGTAGTGGTCAAGCGTTAGCAGCAATGGCAGCAGACCCGGATGCCGAGCCAGAGTTTGTGTTTTTAACTCCCAGAGCTGGTGATCCCATCCTAGATCATGGTTTGTTTGGTCCTACATACTTAGATGCTTTAAAATGGGAAGGAAGAAGGTATAAAACTTTATATCTTCCAGGGTGGTACAATGCAATGACGATTGCTCTTGCTTATGGAGAAACCATGGGGACTGGAATCTCTGAAGCTTTTTTGAATATAATGATGTTCATCCTGGAGCAAACTCTTTTACGCTTTATTCGATTCGTCCAGCATGTCAATGGTATTATCCATCAAGAAATCATCCTACCAGTTGCCCGGGCTATATTAGTTTTGTTCATAAAATTGAAGGAACTGATTCGGAAGATAAAAGGCGAAGATCTTTACGAGCCAGTGACTATTGTCCAGAGCATTTGAAGAATTTTGGATTCGTTTCAAATGCGATGGGGATGTTTAGAAACAAGTATGCTGATCGACAGACTTCAAACCAGAAGTTTCTTCCTCCTGCAACATTTCATGTTTACCAACAATGAAGCTAGAGCTTTCTTTAAAATACGATCAGGTGACATTTGAGGTTCATTGTCATGTTGGAAAAGGAAATCAAACCATCAAATGGCTGGCTTCGTTGGCCGCCATTCGACTCAAAATGGATGCTCCAAAACGGAGTATCCCTCCGAATCTTTCGCCTTTCCCCAAAGCTGTGTATACTGAGGGACTATCATTTATGCACCCAGAAGCTCGAATCAATAGTCTTCTTTCAGATGCTGATCGTGTGTACATTGAATTTTACCATGAGAATTTAAAATGCGACACCTTGGGTATTCCAATGTTATCGAATTGGAGCTATATTACATACTGTACCAGTAGTAGAAAGAGGGAAATTCGAGATAAACTTATTGCTGAACTAGAAAACGAGTCTAAACGATTGGATGAGGCTAGAATAAAAAAGGCTGAAGAGGATTTGATATTAAAGAACAAACCTCGTATTAAAAAAATGAAAAAGCTTTTATCTCAACAACTTGTAGATGGTGGTACTATTGCTGTTGTTATGGAAGATATTTGGGCAAAAATGACACTTTCGGGTGCTCTAGATTCCTTATTGAAAGCACAAGAAGAAAGAGATTTCATTCGATCTTTCTTCACGACCCATTATATGGACTTCTCAGAAATATTTAAAACCTTTTCTGGTGTCAATGCACAAGGTTCAACAAGCACTTTAGAGTACGTGGAGTTCAATAAATTTATTTACGAGACAGGAATTTTCCTATCTGGACAGCATTCGAACATGATATTAAAGCTGTTTGGAGATGTGAACACGACGATTCACTCTGAACTCGATCAATCTGGTTTTTTTCTCAGTCTTGTTCAAATTGCAATCTACAGATACATCACACTTGCCAAACGCGATTTGGTGACGAGGGGTGGAAAAGGTCAACAGTTTTCAAGAGAAGAAATGATTCCTTCTCCTTCCAAGGCTCTTGAATTGTTATACAATGAACACCTTAAACCATTACTGAACACACTGCCATTATCAAGGTCTGATGTAAAAGACTTCTTGAGATCAGATGATGGGATGCTTCTCTTATTCGAACACTTCGAAATTATTAGTAAAATGTTTTGTAATTATGCGAATTTGCCGTATGATGCAAATACCATAGATGACAGTGTAAAAACTGGAGTTATGACGTTGAAGCAATTCAACCAATTTGCATCTAATGATTTTCTGGGGGCATCTACTAGCGGCACAAACAATATTACTTTGAAAAATGCTCGTCAGATTTTTTCCGTTTCTCAGAATGATGGAATTTTGAGCAAATCGGATGCCAATGATTTCGGCAACACGGATGCGACTGACGACCATCAACTAGAGATGAGCTTTCCTGAATTCATTGAAGGCTTATGCCGGCTCTGTGTCCTAAAGTACGATACATATGAAGATCAATTTAAATCTGTTGAACATTACTTGAAAAAGAAAAAAGGTTCAAGTTCAAAAAAACATGAAACTGTACCAAATGATGGTTGATTACATGTCATAAATTTAATCCATTCTAAAAAAGTTCATAGATGTCTTGAGAAATTGGCTTGCTGCTGCTTCGATGCTGATCTCTTCTTCATTTCTCATCCTTTTCCCCTCATTTATTAGTCCAACAGTAGTTTCAAGGACTATCGGAAGAGCTGATGGAACGTTTGGATAAATAGCTTTCAGTAATCGTTTCTTCTTTTTTGAGGTAAGATTTTGAAACTCATCCCCTTCGTTCTCAAAGTAAGCATCTCGGCATCCATTAAAACCCATATATGGTGCATCGGTTTCAATCATGAGTTTCTCAATAGGAATGATGCCATCTCGTAAACATTTCTTGACTTCTTCGGGACCTTCTCCATTTTTCAGAATATATCCAGAAACAGATATGTAATATCCGCGTTGGATATAGTTGAAACAATCGTCCACTGTGCCGGTAAAGCAGTGAATTATGATTGGCGGGCATTTCTTCGGGTTGGGAAATATCTGATCTATCAAGGTAACAGTGTCCTTGAATGCGAGGCGCTCGTGAATGAATAGAGGTAGATTATACTCTTTTGCTAGCTCGAGCTGATACCGAAACCATGGCAGCTGATTCTGCCTATCAGGAAATCCATCACTGTAATCAAGACCAGTCTCTCCTATACAACAAATGAACTCCCCACTGTTTTTATCTGTCTCAATAAGGTTTTTTATTCGTAATGATATAGACGCACCCACATCATCCAAGTTCCCTTCCTCTTCAACGTGATATGGATGAACGCCGACAGAAGTTTTCACGAGTATACCATTTCTAGACTCTAGTGCGGAACTAATCAATAAAGCATGCATTTTTTCTGCCTGGTCAATGGTTGAAGCAGGTGAAAATACACCGTGGATATTACTAGAAACTGTCGACGGATGAAATAAGATCCTGAAATTTCGCTCGATGTTTCTGTACAAAACATCAGTACTATCTACAAGCATAGACGACAGGTCTTCATGAGTGAGATTGCAATCGACATCAATCATGGGGAACTGGAATCTTTTTTCTTCCATCATTTCATTCGATTTCCCTTTCCTCTGAGAAGATATTGTACGATAACTATTGGAAGTTGATGTCAGTTTTGAAAGAGATGTGAAAGCAGCACACGCGGAAAGATGCGTCTTGTGCGAAAGAAAAGCAAGGCAAGGTAATTGTCGTGCACTGTGCAGTCTCATTTGCAGGTACTGCTTTGTGAGTTCGACACTCACAGTTTCATTGTTTGGTTTTTACGAAATACGAAATACGAAATACGAAATATGAGGTTCGTAGTTGTTTGGAAAAATGAAGGTCTGATTACTGATTACTATTTGTTTGAATTACTCCGTGTCCAGGACCATCTCTCTTTCATCAAAAACAAAACACTGCCACAACACTAATTGCTATCTAAGTAATTCCATGTCTACTACTAGATAGAGCTTTTCTTCTATTCCTACAATTGAACATTCATTCTCGAACGAAAATTTGAAACAAGGGGAGAAGATTTGAATGGAGTTTTGATCTTGAGAACAATGAATTCCAATAACAGCACAAACAATAATAGCAAGATTCGAAACAATGTTTCCATTCAAAAGGATTGTCTTAAGAAAAACATCAGTCAAAGAAACGACAACAATCACAGAAAGACTCTCAATGCAGGATTTGAATATGCAATTCAACCCGATGGTTCCTGTCTTGCTGAAACTAGGAGGAGACAAAAGAAGAATATGGCTTCAACACCGTCTTTATTTGCACCCTCTGTTCCTAGGCGACAGCCCGGGCAAAAGATACGTCCATCGCAATCAATGTCCGATATGCATCAAGCCAAGAATTCCTATATGCAACAGAGTCAGTTGCCTCCTCAAGTTGCTGCTGATTCAAAACCGAAGAAAAGTGCATCTGCAAGTAGTATAGGGGATAGTGAAACTAGGTCAAACATCGACAAAACGAAGAATAAAAGTCTTGAAGCAACTCCTGTGCAAGGGGTCAAGAAATGTAGATATGGAGCCGAGTGCCGGAACAAAACTTGCAAGTTTTTGCATCCAGAGAAGAAGGGTGATGACAATGAGAAGTCTACAGAATCAAATACGAAAGCTGTCAGAAAACCTGTATCAGATACCAAGCCTTCTAGAAATGAAAAATCATCCAAGATTCAAGCTCCCAAACAAACTGAACAAAGAAAGTTGTCAAATTCTACTGGAAGAAAAGGGAAATCTATTCCACAAGATGAAAAGGAGAAGCTATCAAATGCTACCCAGAATATGAGACATATGAATCTGAATGGATCAATTGCCGATAAGAATGAGCATCAAGGAGACATTGCTCAAGATAGCAACATAGACCAGCTTTTGTTTGGAGAAGGCTCAAATGAGTTCTGGAATTCTATTTCAGGATTTGACCAGAGAGGACA
>Ga0213868_10003686_pt1 | contig 14207 bp, 10 predicted proteins | sample PICome_9_FD_160087 | JGI IMG/M metagenome (GOLD analysis project Ga0213868, IMG submission 160087) | Coastal seawater microbial communities near Pivers Island, North Carolina, United States - PICO127 | ecosystem: Environmental > Aquatic > Marine > Coastal | place: USA: North Carolina...
AAGAGGCGGTTCCCTAATTCATCCTCCAGCTTAATGATCTGAGCGCTCAGCGATGGCTGGGACACAAAGGACTTTTCGGCCGCACGAGTGAAGTTTCGCTCCTCCGATATGGCTATAAAATACCTGAGTTGATGCATTTCCATAGTTTTAAACTATGGATATTATAAGTTATAAGTATTTCAAGTTATAATGAAAATATGCGATACTACACTCGTCAGCCAAAACTGACCAAAAAAAATGAACACAAAAACCAAGAGTAACATAATCGCTTCAACTATCCTTGCTCTAGTGCCATTTGGGCTTTTCGGGTTTCAAATGCCCGCTGGAGAGCTCATCGTGGGAGTTGCAATCACTGCAGCTCTCGTTGGTCTCGGAGTTATGGATCTCAAGCAGGGAGCTTATTCTAGCTTCAAGCGAGGACCGCGGTCGCGGGCCTAGTAGATTTCTATCGATTCTAGATTTTTGAATGGGATCATAGAACCATGAAACGATTATTCTGAAACAGAAAACAAACCGGCGGTCGTTCCGAAGGGACGACCGTCGCGAAATTGACGCCAAAAGGGAGGAGCCACATTCCAAAGACGAAGCCATCTATCAAAAGTAGATGGCTTTTACATGGCGGGGGATCAGCAAAATGGACCTATTGAATGAGGTTCGCAGTTATTAGAGCTCTAGTGAAAGCAGATCGATAGAACAGGAAGTTGAAAAGCGCCATCAGCGGGGCTGCTACGATTCCGCCAAACGAAACTTGCGGCAGTACTAATGCCAAGAGAACGACCCGTAATAACCACTTCCTTAGAAAACTCTGCCCATAGTTCCGATAGCGACGAAACGAAGCGACCAATCTCAACATATAATAAATTACCCCAGCAATCAGGCCCAGAAGAGGGACAATTCCGAGAAGGGCTCTGACTAAAAGCGTTTTGGGCAGTTTCTCCAATTCAGAACTTTTATAAGCTTGGGTGAGCGATGGATCAGAGAAAGCAGTTACTCCATTCGACTCGCATTTTGTATCTACTCCTTTGCCCTCGAAGCGCTTCCCAGACCTGGGAGATCTCTTGAGGTGCAACAATCGGAGCTGTTGCACCTGAATTGAGGTCTCTTTTTCCGGTTTTATACCTCCTAGGAACCAGATAATGTTGGAGCTTTTAACGCTCGCTCCGCAGTGATGACATTCGGTCGCGAACGAGTGTATTTTCTCTCCGCACTTTTCACAGGGCACCTTGCTATCTTCCAGTTTGCTTTCATGACACATGCGGAGCAATTGAAGTGCCCCAAAGAAAGCCAGAATAACGATGAATGCCGCTTAGGCGCGTAAAAGAGGTAGCGAATACCGAAAACGACGACGAAATCTTCTACCCAGCTGAGAAAGCCACGAATCTTTACCGTGTCGTCGGGATCGGCTTCAATCAGAACGCCAAATGAGCTCCCTCTCTCCATCGCCCCCCACAAACGTAGCCCCTACAGGTAGGAACGCAGGAATCATCTCGAGAATTCCCGCTTGCTGTAGCACGCTTCCTGCGAAATCCGCGTCTGCTTTATTCAATACCCCCAGATTCGTTAGGCCTGACAAGCCGGTTTTCGCATAAACAGAGAAATCGTCCATCAGTTCTCTCAACTCAGGTGACTTGTCTGCCACGAATTCCAGGACGGAAAGAGGGCCCAGCACGGTAATCATAACTCCACTAGTAAACCAAGTCGGGTGATTGCTCGCCTTATGTGCCATTTCGGCAAGGAATTCTATGTTGGCTAGAAATGGCCACGCGTGGCCGTATTTCATGAAAAGGGCGGTCAAAAAACCGGTAAGAATATTCGTAACGAGAACAACCCAGACAGTTCGAGCGAATAAAGAAGGGAATTAAGCTTCATAAGACGCGTGCCGATCCGATCTACCTTTTAAACTCTCTGAGAAAAGAGCCTGCGATGGTAATGAATTTTTACCCTTATACACTGCAGCATTTTCATGAACTATAAGCAAAGTATCGAACTCATTTTTCCTACTCTATTTTGATCAATCTATCGACTATGTGTGGAATCGTTGGCTACATCGGAAAACAGGAGGCATCTCCCTTACTGCTTGAAGGATTGAAGCGATTGGAGTACCGAGGATACGACTCCGCTGGAATCGCCGTTTTGACGGAGAAGGAGCTCAAACTGAAAAAACACAAAGGTCGAGTCACGGAACTGGCCAAAAATGTGTCTGGGAATTCGTTCTCCGGCAATCTTGGTATATGCCACACCCGTTGGGCTACCCACGGAGCCGTCACGGAGGAGAACGCTCACCCGCACATTAGCTTCGACGGAAAAATCGCGATGGTTCACAACGGAGTCATCGAAAACTATCTTTCGATCAAGAAGTTCCTAGAGGGCGAGGGATACAGCTTCTACTCTGAAACCGACTCGGAGGTTTTCTGCAACCTGATCGCTTACCATTATGCCAAGGAAGACAGTGAGTCCGAAACGCGTTTTCTGGATAGCGTGCGCCGCACCTTGAAGCACATTGAAGGAACTTACGGAATCGCCGTCATCTGTGCGGACCATCCCACCGAACTCGTCGGAGCAAGGAAAGGCTCTCCACTAATCGTCGGAATTGGACCCGATGAATACCTGCTTGCGAGCGACGTATCGGCGATTATTCGCCGGACTTCCAATGTGGTCTACCTCAACGATGGCGAAATAGTCAGCCTCAAGAACGGCGAGCTGAATGTGCTCACCAATGACGAGGAGATTTTGACCCCGGAAATCAAAACCATTGATTGGGACATCGCTGAAAGCGAACTCGGCGACTACGAGCACTATATGCTCAAAGAGATTTTCGAGCAATCTGGAGCTCTCGAGAATGCGATGCGTGGGCGCTTTTCCGACGACATGAGCACCGCAAAATTCGGAGGGCTCAACACAACCGCTCAGGAATTGCGTCAGATCGATCGCATTCTACTTTGCGCCTGCGGAACCGCCTGGCACGCCTGTTTGGTAGGGGAATACTTGATTGAGCGCTTTGCTCGAATCCCAGTTGAGGTAGAATACGCCTCTGAATTTAGATACCGAAACGCGCCCTTGGACAAGAATACTTTGGTTCTCGTCATTAGCCAGTCGGGCGAGACGATCGACACCCTGGCAGCGCTTCGCGAGTCCAAACGAAAAGGTTACAAAACCCTCGCCATCAACAACAGTGTGGGCTCTACCATCGCCCGCGAATCCGATGGGGGAATCTATCAACACGCCGGTCCAGAAATCGGGGTGGCCTCCACTAAAGCGTTCACATCCCAACTACATATCCTTTCCATGCTCGCCCTTTACCTTGGAAGGCTTCGCGATATGTCTTTTCAGGACGGCCTCGAGTACGTTGCTGCATTAAAACAAGCTCCCGAATTGGTCACCGAAACGGTTAAACTGAGCGACCAGATTCTCGAGATTTCCAAGAAGTACAAGGACATGACCGATTGTCTGTTTCTCGGCCGACAAGACATGTTCCCCATCGCCTTGGAAGGCGCCCTAAAACTGAAGGAAATATCTTACATACACGCAGAAGGGTATCCTGCTGCGGAGATGAAGCACGGGCCAATCGCGCTGATAAGCTCTGAGTGTCCGGTAATCGTTCTAGCGACTCAGCCTGATATTCACGAAAAGCTTGTATCCAACATCCAGGAAGTGAAGGCTCGCGGGGCACCGGTGATTGCGATCGCTAACCGAAGTAACCCTCTTCCAAAGGAAATCGCAGACGATCAGATATTGATTCCAGATTGTCATCGGGCCGTCCTTCCTATCCTCGCGAGTATCCCCATGCAGCTCCTGAGCTACCACATCGCCAACCTGCGTGGGTGCGACGTCGACAAGCCGCGAAACCTCGCTAAATCTGTGACCGTCGAATAGACTGGCCTCATGCCCTGACAGATATGTTCTGCCCGACCGTTTTCTCGGATCCCAGTAGACCTGTTTTGTTACAGCCAAGCTTAGCTTTGAGGGCTTACCGAAGTTTTTCTCGGGCAAATCCTTCGACTGTCGGTTGAGAAATTTTCACCGATTGAAAATCGCCTGACCCAATCTGGCTGACCATCGAGATTCTGCTAGAATTGACTGCTAGCGACGTCGACGCTCAATTGAGTGGAGGAAATAACTGAGATAGCATCCACGAAAGACACTCAGGAATAATAAGTATCCGGCACCAAAGGAAAACAGAGTAACCTACTCAATTATAACCGATTTTTGAGGATTACTGCCAATTTCTCACAGATTGACCTCGGCGGATTGTACTCAAAACCCCTATGATGAGGTTTCTGGAATTCGCCTCGTATCACCTTCTCCCGCTTGGCAATCTAAATCTCTAGGTCAACGACTTCTCCCTCCACGATTAGTCTTGTAGAGTCGAGCCTAAGACGAGCCGCATCAATTCCTTCCTTGATTCCCTTCATTTCGTCTTCAGCTAGCTCAACTTCCTCTTTTCTGACATTTTCATTAATCTTACGCAGATCAACTAGCCGCCGAAGCTCGGCTCCCAGCACCGCTTTCATTTCCGACTTTGCGGACTGCTTTATTTTGGTGGACTCCTTTCGGGCCATATCCTCAGCACTATTTAGCATCGATTGGAGAATATCTCGATTGAATCCGGGATTTTCCAAAAATCGATTCAGTGATCCATCGATTAACTGAGTTTGTTCCCAAGCCGGATCGTGTTTATGAGTCAGGTCGTCTCCACGAATATCCACCAGAATTCTTACCGGCGTAGGTGCCATAAACCGATCCACATGCAGATGGGCCTGAGCCACTGGTTCCAGAACAAAAATCGCTTCCAGCAGAATATTAGATTGGTCTGATTCCCTGATACTAAAGGCCGAAACACCTACCTCGGAATTGATAAGCAATGCCATTGACTCAAGGACAAGCGGGTGGTCCTGCGATATGAATTCGATGTCTTCGCGCACAATTGCCCGCTCTCGATCAAAAGTCGCCAAAACCCCCTCATACGGTATCCTCGGAAACGACTCCACGTAGGCATGTTGGCTGTCAAAAAAAACCTCGTCCGCTTCGTGTTCTTCAATTCGCACCCCATAGTGGTCCAGCAGATCGAACAACATGGTGCGACTCGTAGAATCGTTCTCCGTTCGACGGATATTCTCCACCACTTCATTGGCCACTGTCTGATCGAATGAGTTCAATTCCAACAAACGGTCTCTGCCAAGACGCAACCTCTCCTTGAGCTCCTCGCGAAAATCGATCGTTTCCTCAACAAAGGCTTCAAGCGCTTCTCGGTTCCCTTTTTTCTGGCCACGGCCATATTTCAGGGCGCCCTCCAGTAACCGAGCACCGAACGCCTCCTTGTACTCAACGCTACCATGAGTGCAAACTTCGAAAGCGTCCAAACCTTGATGAAACCAGTCTCCGACAAACTCCTGCGGGCTCCCCACAATATAAGGCACATGAATCTGAATCGTAGCCGTTTGGCCGATACGGTCCAACCTTCCTATGCGCTGTTCAAGAAGTCCCAGGTTGGCTGGTATATCAAATAAGACGAGGTCATGAGCGAACTGGAAATTTCTCCCCTCGCTGCCAATCTCTGAGCAAAGAAGAATCCTCGCACCTTCTGGTTCCGCAAACCATGCCGCATTCCGGTCTCGTTGAACCAGCGGTAGCTCCTCATGAAACAACGCAATCTTAACGTTAAGCTTTTCCTGCAACGCGGATTCGATCGCTAGCACTTTCCGCTTCGACTTGCATATCAACAGTATCTTGGCGTTACGTTTCCCCTTTAAAAAAGACACCAGCCATTCCAGCCTAGGGTCATCCTTAAACTGGTACCGAATTTCATGTTCGTTGTCATTGAACTCCGCTTCAAATTCCTTCGCCAATCTGCTGAGTAGCGCATTTGAGTCACCAGTGGGATTAATAGGAGCTGGGCAGTACATTCTTTTGGGAAACCCTGTCATGTTTGCCCGGGAATTCCGAAACACAACCCGACCCGTTCCATGTTCGTCCAGTAATGCTTTCAATAAAATGTCCTTGGCTCCTCGCTTTCCGCTTTCAAAGTCTGCCAACCGCTTTTCGAGGCCGTCTAAGTCCTTAACGAAAATCAGTTTCAAGGCAGATCGATCCGCCTTAGACAGTGCGACCTCGTCAACGATCTTTCCAGCCACTCTCGCCACCGACTCAAAACCTTCCATCTCGCTCTTAAAGGCTTCCAAGTCACTGTAACGATTCGGATCCAGCAAACGAAGGCGGGCAAAGTGACCCTCGAGTCCCAACTGTGTAGGCGTAGCTGTCAACAAAAGCAGCCCAGGGCTATCCCGTCCCAGCAAGTCTACAAGCTCGTATTCAGAGCTCTGGGAATCGGGAGCCCATTCCAGATGATGGGCCTCATCAACAACTACGAGTTCCCAGCCTGCCTCAATCGCCTGGCCAGACCGGATGGCGTTCCCTGCTAGAAAATCGATGCTGCACAAGACCAGCTGCTCATCCAAAAATGGGTTCATCCCCGCATTGCTTCCCTCTGCGGCAAGGCATCGCTCTTCATCAAAAATGCTGAACCATAAGTTAAATCGGCGAAGCAGTTCTACGAACCATTGATGTATCAATGATTCTGGCACAAGGATTAGAATACGCTCCGCTTTCCCAATGGATCTTAAACGCTGAATGATTAAACAAGCTTCAATGGTCTTACCCAGCCCCACTTCATCCGCTAGGAGCACACGTGGTGATTGCCGTTTTGAAACCTCGTGCAGAATGTACATTTGATGGGGAATCAAATCAACCCTGCCCCCAGTGAATCCCCGCATTGGAGACCTTCGCAGCTCATTCTGCACCCTCAAGGTTTTGTAACGTAAATCAAAAACCTCTCCCGGGTCCGCCAAACCGCTCATCAATCTATCATGAGGCGAACTAAAACTCGCTGAATCCGAAAGATCGCTTTCACAGATTTCAAACCCACTGGCGTGGTAGTACAGCAGACCCGATCTTTCTTCAACACCTTCGACAGTATGCGTCTTTCCTTCGTGAGATGTAATTTTTTCCCCTTCTCGGAAACGAGCCCGCTTGAGGACAATCGTATCAGATGCGTACATTCGCTCCACCCCCGAGGCCGGGAAAGCAATTCCTACCTGGAAATTACTTACACTGACTACCGTTCCCAAACCCAGTTCCGGTTCCGGTTCACTGATGTAACGTTGTCCCGAGACAAATCCTGACATGATTTACGCTATCAACACAGATAATGGGTCGAACCAACCAAAATCGAACAGTTGGCCGAATCTTACTTTGGGAGCAAAACAAAAACAAACTTAAGACAGCTGCCACAAACCTACCCAATTGATAGTTTAAACCAAAGGAAGATTCGCTTGCCTGCCCCGAAAGCAACATTCGATTTCCAGAGAGGATTATTCTTCGCTAATCAATCACGGTGAAATTCATCTAAGTTTCACACGCGTTTTCATTTAGGGTATACACTCGATAGATACCCGTATATTTGTTTATCTTTTAATGAAAAGCTACCGTTTTTAAAACGATTCAGAGAGCAATCTTCTATAGTGACGGAGGTTCTCTTCTTTCCAAGGGGGAAACTACTTAACAATTCCCTTTGCATGACGATCTGTATTGGAGCGTTGTGCAGGACCAATAAACGCAGAGCTGAATCGATTTTTTCCTGAAGAGTTATGACACGCGAGTCTCATTCAACCACCAAGTCGCCAAAGCACATAATTGCAGCTGAGCTAGAGGAAAGGCTGAATTCTTCCAATCTCGAGCTTCCTGTAATGCCCAGAGTCGCCAGCAAAGTTTTCACGCTGACGAACGACCCAAACTCAGAGGTCAGCGATCTATCAAAGCTAATCCATAGCGATCAGTCTATCGCCTCTCACGTTTTGAGAATAGCAAACTCTGCCGCTTATGGACGAGGCGAACAAATCGTTTCGCTCCAGCAAGCAGTTACCCGCCTTGGCATGAATCTTCTCGGAGAGGTCGCGATCGCTGTATCAGTACAGAGCGACCTATTTAAGGCTCCGGGTTTTGAACCACAGATCACCCAACGTCTCCGTCACGCTCTTGCTTCTGCTTCCTACGGGAAAGAGATTTCGCGCAAGCGCCGTCGCAATGTTGAAGGACAGTTTCTTTGCGGACTTCTCCATTCAGTGGGAAAACCGATTGCGTTTCAACTAATCGCGACGATCACAAAGGAAAAGGATCTCGAGCTCGATAAGAAAAGCGTTGCCCAACTCGTCGGTGCTTTCCATCGGAAGATCGCAGCCAAAGTTGCAGTTGACTGGAAACTGCCTGAACAGCTGCAAGTTACGACGATCTACTACAAGCGCTATGAATCCGCTCCCAGCTTCAGGGAGGAGTCCGCAGCTACTTATCTCTCGCAACTGTTGGCAAGTTGGATAATCAATCCCGCCAATTTTAAAGTGAACGAACTCATCAAGGACCCAGTTTTCGGATTTCTAAATTTCTATCCAGATGATGCTGAGGACCTCCTCAATAAAAAAGACGACGTAAAGACCATGGTATCGGCGATGGAGATATGAACATAGAAGAGGAATTCGACCTAATTGTTATTGGTTCTGGCCCCGGTGGACAAAAAACAGCGATCCACGGCTCCAATGCCGGCTTAAAGGTCGCTCTTATCGATCGCGAGCGCAAAATGGGCGGTACCTGCGTCCACCATGGAACCATTCCGAGCAAGACGCTTCGTGAAGCAGCTCTGACCATTACAACTCTCCGCCGCAACGCAGACGTATTTGATTTCAAGCTGAAAGACGACATGGAGGTTTCGACCTTGATGAAGCGTCTCGATTCAGTCCTTGGTTCCTACACCGATTTCATTTCTGAGTACCTTACAAGCCAAGGGATCTCCTACTTTCACGGTCGAGCGTCCATTTCAGACGCTAATACGGTCTCCCTCAAAACCCTCAAAGGATCCTCTAGTTTTCTTAGCACTAAATATATCGTAATTGCAACCGGATCGAAGCCTAGAACGCCCCCAGACATCGAAGTCGATCACGAGAATATACTCGATAGCGACTCCATACTCAGTATGATTTACCTTCCTCGTTCGCTTACTGTTGTAGGTGGGGGCGTCATTGCTTCTGAGTACGCATCAATTTTCTCCTTACTAGGAGTCAAAGTTACGATGTTTGACCGAACATCCCGTCCGCTCATGTTCATGGAGCCAGAGTGTACTGAAAAGTTCCTGAACCACTTCACAACAAATGGCGGTGAGTATATCGGCGAGGCAAAGTACGAGAGTATTAAGTGGGATTCGGTTTCACAGGTAATCACCAAGCTAGATAACGGTACCGAAATCTCTAGCGACAAAATGCTTGTTGCTCAAGGCCGTATTGCAAACACACAAGGGCTTGGCCTCGAAGATCTCGGTATCGAGCTTGGAAGAAACGGGACTATCCCCGTTGATGATAACTACCAGACATCTATCGAAGGCCTGTACGCAGTTGGGGACGTCATTGGACCTCCTTCTCTCGCTTCCGTATCCATGGAACAAGGTCGAAGAGCCATATGCCATGCTCTCGGAACTGATCCAGGCAGCAAATTTGAGCTGGTTCCCATTGGCATCTACGCGGTTCCTGAACTTTCTAGCGTGGGGCTCTCGGAGGATCAGGCCCGAGAAAAATACGGTAACGATATCATAATCGGACGCGCAAGTTTTGATGAAGTTGCCCGCGGTCAAATTGCGGGTTTCAAAGATGGGCTTCTCAAAATGATCGCCGACTCCAAAACGTTAAAGATCCTAGGAGTTCATGTTGTCGCAGAGGGTGCAACCGACTTGATACATGTAGGGAAAATGGCGATTCTGAACAACAACAACGTTCGAGTATTTCTGGAAAACGTAATGAACTTTCCAACTCTTGGTGAAGCTTACCGTATTGCAGCTTTAAACATCATTACCAAGCACGCTGAGAGGCTAGCTCGTAAACCAGAGTCTCGCATCCAGAATCTGATCGAACAGGTAGAGCTCAACTAAATAGTACTGCCCGCTAACAAAGGTTCAGATCTTTGCCATTGCGATTCAGCTGCTCAGCGATTGGGCTAGAGGCGTAATGACTGACATTAGATCGCCTCGTATTTCGATTCTTTATTGCCGGCAGTGTCGCTGGATGATGCGAGCTGCTTGGCTTGCCCAGGAAGTTCTCACCACTTTCTCCGAAGAAATCGGTGAAGTTGCCCTTCAGCCGGGAACGGATGGCGTCCTGGAGATCCGATTAAATGGAGATCTCCTCTATTCAAGAAAGACAGAGGGCCGGTTTCCGGAAGCAAAAGAGGTTAAACAGCTGATTCGTGACCGAATCGCTCCCCAAAGAGATCTAGGCCACAGCGACCGGAAACCTTAAAAACGGCTTTTGTTGCTAAAACCCCAAGCGTTCAATCCACTCAGTTTCTTTGAACCCGACAACTCCTCCCGTAGCCCAAATTGCGAAGGGGCGCTTTACCAAGTTTCCATTTTTTCCCAGTAAATCGAACGCTTCCTTTTCGCTAAGGGATGAAATCTTGTCTTTGAGGTTGAGGACTCGGTAATCACCCCCGGATACATTAAAAAGGCGTCTCAAATCACCTTGGTAATAGCTAAGCATCTTGGCCAGCTCGTCCCGCTTCGGAGGGGTTTCGCGAATCGCTAGGTTTTCGAATTCGATATTCCGCTCTTTAAGCCACTTAAGAGCCTTCCGACATGAATCGCATCCTTTGTATGAATACACACGTAACATAATCTTATCATCAAGGTGTTTTTCAATTCCAGCAACCTAGAAATCGATGGCCATTTCGATTAGCTCCTAAATGATAATCTATTCAGCCATTGATGCCAGAACTCAGGTGGATCCACTGAAACTCGAACGTCGCCTGACCCATTTGGGTGGCGAAAACCTAGCGAATACGCGTGAAGCATAAAGGCGTTTGCGCGATCAGAGGAATAAAAACGGTCTCCTACGATTGGATGGCCAGCCTCAAGACAGTGTAAACGTATCTGATGCGTTCTGCCCGTCTTAGGTAGGGCTTGGATCCATGAATACTCCCCGTCACTTCCAAGAACACGAAAAGTGGTTTTTGATGGCTTCCCTATATCAACGCTGTTTTCCCACCTGCCCTCCGACAATGGCCTGATCTTCGTCTCCACCTTATTCGTCCGCTTATCCCAACTCCCAACGACTATCGTCCAGTATTCCTTTCTAATCTTCTTCTTCTCAAACAGCTTCGACAGCTCACGATTCCACTTCTGGTTTTTCGCAAAAAGCACTAGACCGCTTGTGTCTCTATCCAGGCGATGAAGTGGTCTGGAATGATTCCCCTCGTAATCGTTGACCCAGTCCGTCAAAGTTCTTTCGCCTGAATTGAAGCCTTCGACGAGCACACTTTGCGGTTTGTCTAGAATCAGCAAATCTTCGTCTTCGAAAACAACTTTGGGAGCCCTATCCAAATCAGACGACAACTTGCCTGGCCAAACACGATCAGTCAACCTTGTCTAAAGACCGGTGAGATCGTAAATTTCAATCAAAGCCACACCCGTTTCATCATTGTTCCCGGCTACGATAGCCGTATACAAACCGGGCTCGAGCCATAAAAAGAACGCACTATCACCACTCCCCTCAGTTAAGTCAAAGGCTCCTGCCGACGACATCAACGAAGCAAGCTGCTCCTTCTCAGGTTGGACATCCCAATCGTCATTCGAATCGATCACGCTGAAGCCTCTGTACAAGCTTAAGGTGGGGTCCGAAACTACATTGTTAACGCCTTGCGCAACGATACCCGTCCCTATCGCTCGAATCAGAATTCTTTTCGGGAGGTTGCCTTCAATCACAAATCCGGCAATGAGCACTTCCGATCCAATGCCTACTCGACCACGCATAGACACATTCGCAAGCGATACTTCCGTGTCATCAGCATCAGCGTTGTAAACCTCAACAAGAGCGATACCCGATTCTCCTCCCTCATTGGCAACAATCGCAGTATAAACACCACTGGTAAGAGACACAATATCCACGCTGTCGGTTGATCCTTCGTCTAGCGCAAACGCCCCCACTCTCGCCATCTCATTCAGAAGAATTCCGGCATAAGCGCTTTGCCCCCAGTCGTCGTTACCTCCAAACTGGCCTGCTTGCCCAAAAAATGAAACCGATGGATCTTCAAGGAAATCTGACACACCTTGATTCAGCAATCCTGGTCCAACCGCCCGGATCAACAGATTTTTCTCGCCTGAACCCACGACCGAAAACCCTGCAATGATTACTTCCTCTCCGCTCAATGGAACTCCCCGCAAGGCTATATTGAACAATCGTTCCTTGTTGGCAACGGGCGGTATATACCCTTCTAAGTTGCCTCGTCCTGCCTGTCCGCCTCGAAATTTTGGCCATACGGAGTTCGACAATCGAGCTCCATTTGAATACGCATACAACTTCCCATCGTTGTTTCCAAAATACAAAGCACCGTCTGAACCAAGGGCTACGGAAGAATCAATAATTCCAGCGAAGCCTATCTGTTGTAGAACTGTCCCATCTGGCGAAACCAGATTCAGATAGCTCAAAGTATTATCAATGAAGGAACTGGCGTAAATTCTACCCACTTCATCCACAACTGCGGAAGTATAGTAGTTCGCTCCAATACTCGTCCTCCAAACAAAATTCCCATTTGTATCCAAAGAGTAAAGAAACCCGTCCTGTGAAGAGATCAACACGTTGCCATCGATACTCAGTGTCGGAGAAGCATCAATGACACCTCCAGTCTCATATTTCCACAAGAAAGAGCCGTTGTCTGAATCCAAAGCGTAGACAAAGAAATTATTGGACCCAAAATACAACGCTCCCTTTCCATCTAGCATACAGCTGGATGTTATTTGAGCTTCTCGCCCCAAGGCACCGTTTTCGGTGGGAACTTCAAAAGTCCAAATCTCGGCCCCGGTGCTCCTATCAATTGAAAACACAGTTCCGGTGCTCGACGCGAGATATAGGTTTCCTGAAGGTCCAATAACAACCGATGAATCCACTTCACCTTCAATAAAGACTTCCCAAAGCAATTCACCCACTGGACTTAATGCGTACAGAAACCCATCGGCACCCCCAAAGTAGATCTCACCACTGTTCGAGACCGCCGGCGAAGAGAACACAAGGCTATCCGTTTCAAAAGTCCACTGTACAGTACCGTCAGCAGTTGCCAATGCGTATAGTTTATTATCCCACGATCCTATATAGATAGTTGATTCGTCAGGGCTAAGTGCTGCACTAGACTCGACCCAGTCGCCCGTTTGAACAGACCATCTTTCACTTCCATCCTTATCAATCGAATACACTTTTCCATCAATCGAGCCAAAATACAGATTTCCCGTATTATCTATCGTTGGGGAGCTGAAGATAGCGTCACCCGTCTGGAAGGCCCACAACTGACCTCCTATCTTCGCACTGGATAAAGATACCAGAAAAAATGGGGCTAAAATTAGAAACGCGATTTTCAGAATTGCAAAATGCATCTCGTTATTAGCTCTGATTCGCAACTTCTTGGGCTGAGGACAAGGTTAATTGAATTTCGCTTCCCGAAGAAGAGGAACGAGTTAACTCCAGCGTTGTACCCAAGTGCCTTGCCAGCTGCTGGCTAATAGCAAGCCCGATTCCGGCTCCTGCGGTTTTACTGCTTTGAATAGGGGAGAAAAGGTTGCTTTTCGCCATTTCCGAAAATCCAGCTCCTGTATCTATTATAGTGAATACAACCTTCTCGTTTAGCGAGGCTATCCGGGTCTCGACTTCTCCTCCTTCTGAGACCGCTTCAATTGCATTGTCTAACAAGTTGGAAAGGATCAATTTCGCAATATTGGCATCCCGAGCCGACAATGATATCCTAGCTTCACTTCTAACGCCAAAATCCAGCTCTTTTTCCTGGGCCTTGAGTTCGAACTTATTTCTCAAATACTGAGCGATCTCTTCTCCACTAAGGGTTTCCATTTCGTCAAAATCTTCGTTTTTGAGAACGTCAACGACTTCGTTTATCATCGCTTGCATACGGCTTGTCGCTTTCCGGGCATCCGCCCAGTCATCCTGCTCTAGATCCTCTCCGTTTGATCTTAAGTGCTCTCGTATCCCCGCAAGTGGATTATTTAAACCGTGTATCAGGTGGGATGCAACCGCCCCAATCGCTGACGTTTTCGCGACCATCGCTAATTCCGCGTTCGCCTTGGCCAATCTGGCTGCTCTCTCAGCCACTTCCTTATTGGCCCTACGTAGCCCCCA
>Ga0213868_10003696_pt1 | contig 14187 bp, 15 predicted proteins | sample PICome_9_FD_160087 | JGI IMG/M metagenome (GOLD analysis project Ga0213868, IMG submission 160087) | Coastal seawater microbial communities near Pivers Island, North Carolina, United States - PICO127 | ecosystem: Environmental > Aquatic > Marine > Coastal | place: USA: North Carolina...
GAATATTCTCTTGGTGCAATGGAAGCTGTTCACGAAGTGATTTATAATAGATCGATTAAGAGGAATAAATCAATGTCTGAAGTCTGCCTTCAAAAATGGCAATTCTCTTGTTGGAACGATAAGGACATTGATCAGAATATCGCAAAGGCAAAGAAGCATCCACGATGGAGTAAGGCAATGAAGATTGTGAACACTTCTAAGATGACTAATTATACACACGGTGCTGATCACTATTATGCTGACTATATCAAACCTCCTTATTGGGCGAAGAGCATGACTCGCACTACGCAGATTGGTCGACACATATTTTTTAAATAATTTATGTATATATTCTCTATACATCATAAAGCGTTGATTAACAACGAGTTTTATCGGTGTACAGAATAACTCTAATATGGTATAATATATACATAATCAAGCTAAAGATGACTAATAATAATAATCTAATACTCTCAGTTAAAGAATGGTTTTCGAATGAGAAGTATGTTTCTCGCGGATCATATTCTGTATCGACAATTGCTAATCGACTTGGAGTCACTACTAACAAAATTTATTCAATTCTAAGAAAAGCAGAATGGTCTAAGTCAGATGAGCAATACTTTTCTGACAGTGATAGAAAATATTACGTATATCGTTACATCGGATAAATATAATTATGAAAAAACTAACAATAGCATTAATCGGTGTTGCATCTATTGCAACAGTAGCAAACGCACAATATCAACTCAATGAGGTTATTCGAGATGGAGTTGTAGGAGGCGTTATAGGTGGAGTCATTGGTAATAATACTGGAAAGGGTGATTCAGAGACAGGTGTGCTGATTGGAGTTGTATCAGGAGTTACTGGTGGAATTCTTAATCGTCAAGGAACTGCTACACGACCTAATCGGTGTTATTCCCCTCCACCTCGTGTTCATTCTCCACGAGTCGTAAACTGTGTTCGCTCTTATACATACTATGAAAGTGTTTGGGTCAATCCTGTGTATAATTACGATGTGTATGGAAATCCATTTGTTGTACGTGAAGGATATTGGAAACAAATTCGTCGACATCGTACAGAACCATGTAGTGGCTGTAATCGCTGCATATAATTATTTAGTTTACAAACCACTCAAATTGATATAGTATTACATTATGACAGAAAAACAAAGACTAGCGTTTATTAAAAAAACAGTTAAGCGACTTGATCGCCAGCGTAAAGGTTTGCCAACTCGAGGTCGACTTGCTAAGCCTAAACAAAAATTCGCCGAAGATTATGTGGATTTTGCACCTAAAGAACCTTCTATTAATGATATTCAAGAAGAGTTTGAATTTATGACAAAATACACTGCTGACAAATTTGTAGATCTAAGCGAATAAAATTATGGCTAAAGTACTCGATAAATATAATCGCGTTATCGCTTGCGATTCAAAATATACTGGCGAAGAACCTCAATGGGATGGATGTGAAAACTGGGATCCTATTAAGTTTATGGCAAATCGAAATCGCATGTTTGGTTTCTATAATTACTATCTCAGTGCTAAAGATTTAAAAGTCTTTACTCTTGATTGGATGAAAAATAATGGGTATAACAAAGATAAGATTAAATATATCAAAAGTCTTCCAGATACCCAACCTTCTGTAACTATATCTAAGCTATGTCGAGCTTTAAGTAATGGTATGCTACCAACATGTGATGGTTGTATGGAGTATTATAAGAAAAATCCTGGTTATTCTGTGAGTAAACCACACGATGATCTAGCTACTGTAAAGAGTGCAATTGCTGATCTCTTAAAAGGATATGTAAAGACATCTGTAAAAGAAATTGACGGATCAGAAGTTAAAGAGACTGTGACTATAAGTCCTTTAGAACGATTGAAGAATAAGGTTGAATCTACTGTTTGTCGTGACTTAGATTGGATGCTTGATGATTGGATTAATACAGAAGTAAAGGTGGATGGAATTAATCTACACTCTTCTCTCAAATCTAATTCGATCCCAGTTGCAGGTCTTAAGCATGTAAACGAATGGCTCATGAGACAGAAAGATGAATTGTGTGGAGCAATTGATGGTGATCCAGATTGTGTTGAAGGCTATTCTCATCTGAATAAACCTGCTATTCGTAATCGTATTAAAGAGCTCGATAAAATGCTTTCTCAACTTGAAAAGTATAAGGCTACACATACGAATGCTCGTAAGCCTCGTATGAAAAAAGTTCAGTCAGCAGATAAGCAAGTTAAGCAAGTTAAGTATTTGTCTGAGTCTGATGAGTATGCTATTACTTCAGCATCTCCAGTCTTAATTCCTGGATCAAATGAAGTATATACATTCAATATTAAATACCGTAAACTGAATGTGTATGTGTGTGATTCTAGAGAAGGCATGAGCGTTAAAGGTACAACACTTAAGAACTATAATGAAAGTCTAAGTTATAGTATGACTCTCAGAAAACCAAATGATATTCTTAATGCAATTGTAACAAAATCACCAAAGCAAAGTAAAAAGATCCTAGACGATTTGAAGACTAAGCGTAAACCAGTTAATGGTCGTATAAATGATCAAATGCTCATTCTCAAAGTAACATAATGCCAAAAAAAATACAAGTTAAAATCTCCATGACTCGTGAAGAGTTAGTGCTTCAAACTGAAATGTTAGTTCATAAAGATAATATGACATATGCAGAAGCTATATGCCATTTATGTGAACAAAGAATGATTGATCCTGAAGATATGGCGAAGCTCGTTAAAGGTCCACTTAAAGTTAAGCTTGAAGCTGAAGCCATGAGTCGTAATATTATTAAAAGAACTACTGCCTCTCTTTTTAACGTATGAATGGATATCAAGCATATTGCTTATATAATTCTATTAGATTGCATTTCTCTCAAGAGAAGTATGACGCATTCAAATATAATTTTAGAGCAAACTTAAAGCTATCTGCCTTTGAGAAAAGGCGTGATCGATATTTCTTTGAGAAAATTGCTCGCCGTTATTCAAATGAAGATGATTTAAAGTTATTCTTTGTTGATAATATAATGTCAGATATTAGTTGGATTGGAGACATGAATCATGATCTTCATAAAAAACGTGATTCATATCGTCAATCATTATATTATAATTTCGAAAAAGAAATAAAACTTATACGAGCAAATGCGTATAAATATAACCTCGACTTTGATGGAGTATGTAAAACATCCTCTAACAAGTCTGATAATCTCCTACTTAATCTTTATATGAGTCAACAGTTATCAGCCGATACTCTTGTGATTATAGATCATTTGGTAGGTTTTATCAAAAGCCTGAAGAGCGAATTGCGAGATCCATTAGGTATCACACAATCCACTCTTCTTACACTCAAAAAATATCAGCCGTTTCTTATTCCATTGATTGGCAATAATAAAAACAAATATCGTGAGAGAATCATTTTATTGTTTACATCAGAGCCTAATCAGTATAATATAGAATTTGTTGGTATTAATAATACACCGCAATACAATACAATATAAAGAAAATACAAAATAATATGTCGTTCGCAAACCTAAAACAAAATCGTGCAGCAGCAATCGATAAGCTAATTAACGCAGCTTCTAAAGACACTGAAAAGAAGTCTTATGGAGATGATCGATTCTGGGCACCAACAGTAGATAAAGCAGGTAATGGTTATGCCGTTATTCGCTTCTTGCCAGCACCTGAGGGTGAAGATCTTCCATGGATCAAATATTGGGACCATGGATTTAAGGGACCAACTGGTCGCTGGTATATCGAAAACTCTCTCACTTCGATTGGTCAAACTGATCCAGTAAGTGAGATGAACAGTCAACTATGGAACACTGGTCGTGAAGAAGACAAAGAGCTTGCACGTATGCGTAAGCGTCGTCTGCACCATGTCTCTAATATTCTTGTTATCTCTGACTCTGCTAATCCTGAAAATGAAGGTAAGGTATTCCTTTATAAGTACGGTAAGAAGATCATGGATAAAATCATGGATATTATGCAACCACAATTCCAAGATGAAAAGCCAGTTAATCCATTCGATTTCTGGGGTGGAGCTAATTTTAAACTGAAGATTCGCAACTTTGAGGGTTATCGTAATTATGATAAGTCTGAGTTCGAAGCACCATCTGAATTATTTGATGGTGACGAAGGTAAACTTGAATCAGTTTATGGCTCAATCTATGGATTGAATGAGTTTGTTAGCGAAAGTAACTATAAGTCTTATTCTGAATTGAAGAAGAAGTTATACGAAGTTCTCGGTGAAGAGAATCTAGCTAATACATTTTCGACCGAAAAACAAGTCGAGCTTAACGAGACACTTCCACCAAAGGTTGATGCACCTGTTGCATCCCAAACGGAAGCAGTCGATGTAAGCCTAGACTCAGAAGATGATGGTGACACACTTGACTATTTTGCCAAGTTAGCTCAACAAGGCTAAGAATCTCTGATCTAGAATAAGTAGGGGGGAGTGGTTTAATTACCGCTCCCCTCTTTTTTTAGTAAGCTAACTGAGTTGTACCAAATAAAGTTTGGGTTTTATCGATATGAGGTGGTGCGGCCACCGTAACATTCGATACTGAAGATTTAGAATTATTAATATTACTTGGAGCTATAATCGGTGCACTTGATACTTTACTACTTTCACCCTTTAATTCTGCATTTTCTCTTTGAGCCATAGTAAGTTGAGCTCCTTCAGTTTTAGCGATAGGAGATAATTTGGTTTTTATATTTTGAACAAATTCTTTAGCTTTTGGTGGTAAATTATCAATTAAGCTTTCTAATGGGGAATCTTCTTTATCAGCTAATGAATTTTTAATCTTTAAAGCGCTGTTTGAAAGCATTCCGACCGGGGTCAATGATGCAGCCTTTTTGCCAAAGCTGCTAATTTTCTTTACTATATCTGTAAATGATAATTTTTGTGGTGCCTTAGCTTCTTCTGGACCAGCAGCAATACTAGCAGCAGGTGATAATGTAGATGGGCCAGCATTTGCAACTCTAGCAGCAGCTCCTTGAGGATCTAATAATCCTGCAGTAGTTTCTCCATAAGCTAATGCCGATTCTAGAGATTCTTTATTAGCGTTTCTCTCATCAGCTCTTGCATTGAATGCAACTGCTCCGTCTGTCATAAGTTTTTCTTCAGGTGTTTCAGACGATAATACCGGTGTCATTCCTTCGGCTTCATCTATCTTCCCCTTTTTAGGTGCACCTTCATCAGTCAACACTTTCATGAAAGCTTCAGCAGGAGAATCTCCTCCCGGCATAATCGCTTTAACAGCTGCAATACCCGCTTTACCCAACTTTCCAATAAACTTTAATATAGTTCCTACTAATCCCATTACACCTTTTATTACTGATTGGACTACTCCTAAAATTGTAGAGTGAATAGTCTTTAGCAAAGTAAATGGAGCAGTGATAATTCCGAGCATCATTTCTTTAATACCATTTAGCTTGTCGGTTAATGTAGAACCTTCGCCAGCAGGTGCAGATTCGCTATCAACTGCCATAGAAGGAGTCGTGCCTTCTGGTGATGCAACCATTGCCATAGAAGGAGTAGTACCATAAGTAGATGCCATCATACGTGCTTCAAACTCTTCTACAGTCTCTTTTTGTTTTGGCTTAATCTGAGGAGTAAACTGTTCTGTAGTCTCAACTCTTTTCTCGTCCAGCTTTTTAAGATTTTCTTTTTCTTCTTTTTCTTCTCCTGCTTTATCACCACCCATAACTCTCATGAATGCTTCTTTAGGAGATTCTCCTCCAGGAACTGCAGCTTTTAGGGCGGCCCTTGATGCTTTACCTATACGTTTTACAAAATCAAAAGCGCTCGAAAATGCATTTCCTATTGATTCGACCATTGAAGTAAAGAATGTGTTAACCTTATCGATTAACATTACTGGAAGACCAATAAAGAGAAACTTAATTCCGTCAAACACCATTTTGAATGCTGCAACTGGTAAATCGAAGAAAATCGCTTTCCACATTTTAAACTGAAATTTAACGAGTGCAATAGGCAACTTAATGAATACTGCTTTCAAAGCATCGATTATCACCTTTATAGCTCCAACTATTATGCCAACTATAATTCCGCCAATACCTTTAATTATTCCCATTACCGTATTAATAATTCCGTCGAGTACTTGACCAAAACCTTCTTTTAATAAATCAAAGTCGAGTGTAAAAAGCCCGCCTATCATATTAAATATACCTCTAAAGCCGCCAATTATACCATCAACAAAATCACTAAATCCTCCTTTAATAGCTTCGCCAATTTTTTCAAATCCCAACAGTTTAAAAATACCGCCGATCATACTTCCGACCATCTTTACTAGACCACCAATTAAGCTATTAAATATTCCAATGATTCCTTCTCGAACCATTCCTATAATACCATCTTCTTTGAACCCCTTTATCGCTCCTTTAATCCCACCGATAAGACCAGTTATAATCGTAATAGCAATACCAATAGGACCTGCAAGTTTAGCCAATCCCGATCCAAGTGTGAACATTCGTCCGGCATAAGCGAAAAGATTTTTAAAAAACGTACCGAGCATAGGAAGAGTTTTCAAAAATCCTCCAATTGCTCCTGCTCCGCCAGACAATACTTTAAGAATGGGAGCAAAGAATACTCCAATTTTTCTAAATATAAGAGCTATTGATTCAAAACGTGATAGTACTGCTGCGATCTGAGAACCAATTCCAACTACAATACCACCCAATAAAGCAGGTATACCTACGACAAGCATTTTAATTAAGCCGCCGAGACCAGTACCTCGAAGTTCTTTAAATCCTTCTTTAAATTCTTTAATTAAATCGGTTTGTGCCTCGTCGATGCGATCGAGAGCTTCAACAGTTTTTTCAGCCACCTCTCTTGCTTCTTGCTTAGCTTCTAAAGTGTCAAGCTTATCGCTTTTTAATAATTTTATTTGTTCACGAATATAATTTTTTTGTTCCTCAGATGTAGAGCCACTTGTTTTAATTAATTGCTCTTGTAAATTTTTCGCTGCTGCGTCAATTTTAACTTGTTCTACAGCCAATTTACCTTGTTCAATGATAGATGAAAAAGCAGTTTCTTGAGTTGATTCACCGCCAATTTTATTTCCCAAATCTTTTATAGCCTCAACAACATCTTGATTGCCATTATTTTCTTTTTCAGTAACAGCTTTTTTAAACTCGTTTAAAGAAATGCTTAACTGCTTTTTAAGTTCAGTAAATTTTTTAGCAAGCATTTTTTTATCTTGCTTAACTGCTTCTATAAGTTCTTTTGGGAGGGACATATATCTATTTATTTGTTTTGCCTCTTAATTCGCTCATTTTCTTCCTTTATATGATCTTGTAAGAGAGATACGTATATCTGCCTTTCCCACGGAATCATATTATCTAATTCGGTCAAACTATATTGATGATGTTGCATCATCGCAAAATTCGTCTGATAATGATTTGCTAAAGAATCATGAGAAAGGCCTATGAGAAAAAAGACTCAATTCCTTCCAATAAGATTTCATTTTCATGTTCGCATTTAGCACATTTAAATTTGACAGTGTATTGAAGTTTTGGAACGTTTTGAATATAAGCTTGGATTTTTTCCAAGTGTTTATGAGATAGAGAATCAATGAATTCAATAAGTTCCTTTTCAGTTGACTCACTTGCTGGGTATACATTATCAGCATCGTAAATAGACTCAATTGAATACATAATCATTTGATTAAATGCTTTCTCTGAATCTTTTTTATCGACTGTTTCTGCATCGCTTATCGATACTTTTCTAAGAACCATCCCGATTGAATCGGTAATTTGAATATTATTATCGATAGTATCAACTTCAGATAATTTAATATCTTCTAAATTAATTTTGACTTGAGTATATTCACCACACTCTTCGCATTTAACTTTGATATCTACAGTTTCTCCTACGCTTTTTGCACGAAGTTGAAGAAAGAGATATTCAAGATCGGATGAAGTACATTCATTTGGATCAAGTTTTCCAAATGAACATGCACTGATAATATCTTTAATTGTTTTAAGAATCTTTTTTTCGTCTTCAGATTCTTGAGCAATCATGAGAACCTTTTCTTCTTTTACAAGAAACGGTCTAAATTCAACTCGACGATCGAGTGAAGGTACTTTAATTTGATATGTAGGGTTTTCTAGTTTTGGTAATGCCATAATTTTATTTGGTTATTCATTCAGTTATAGTAAAAATATTATTTATACGAAGAGTAGTCGACGTTCTCGAGTGGTAGCATTCACTTTATTTATTGTAAGCTCTTCGAAATCTTCATATGTAAATGTCACTGTTATTTTTTGTGTTTCACCTTCAGAACTATTAAGATCGATTGATTGTACTGTTATGGGAAACGCATTGATTAGTTTAACTCCATAAACATTTTTATTTTCAATATCTTGTTGATAAATTCCGACGTCTCTTTTATATACCGAATCATAGTTTTTCTTAAACGAATTTCGATCAATAATTAAATTGGTCCACTTATCAAAAATTTCTTTAATAAAATAATCAGAAGTAAGATTAAATGTAAACGAAACATCTTCGTTAATAAACGATTCAGCAACCTTTATTTGCTGTTTAAAGTATGTGTGATCCAATGTTTGTATTTGCCTTCCAGGTAATGAACACGATTCACACAATATACTGATATCACGAAGATTTTTTCTATCTCTAAATGCTTGTTCTGGAGGCATCATAAAAATATTAAATCGATTAGATCTCGCTAATCCGTTGCGTCTGCTTATAGTTGATTTAAGTGTATCGATTGTGCTCATTAGATTTTTAATTCTGAATTTTTCCAAACAGAATCTTTACCGCTTTTTTGAAATTGTTCTGTTGGTAAAAATATTGCGATCTCCCATTCTGAAGCAGATACTTCAGATATTTGCGATTTTATGTGTTTAGTAAGATATCTCTTATAGCATGGTTTAAATGCAGATAATTTCGATGCTCCTTTTAAAAGCTGATATGATAATTTTAAACGAGTAGTCTTATCATATTTATTGTTATTTGAATATTCTAAGAGCTTATCAAAAAACTTTGCTCTTAGTCTCGGATTTAAATAATGTAGATTTAAACCATAGAATCCTCCTGGAGCTTTATCAACCATAATAATAAGAGGAAATTTATCATAGAACGGTAGAGTTTTCTTATGTTTAGGATCATAAAAATACATAAACATTCGACCAACTAAGGGAGCATTTACTTGTTTAAGGGCATCATCAGTCAATAATTTTTGACGACTAACGCTGGTCATTGATGCAACTTTTTCTCTGAACCAATCTAAAGAAAATTTAGTTCCGCGTTTAATATCAGATCTAAATGCTTGTGCTTGGAATTTATCGAAAAGAGATGCCATATCTCTATTTATAATACTATGTAAGAAGTTTAATTCCCAGCTTCTTAAGCGTATCCTCATTCCAAATTTGAAACTCCCATCCTCTATCAGCGCAATATGCTGTTGCAGTTTCCCACTTCGATGTATTTTTTATATACGTCATCACCTCTGTAATATATCTTTTTGTTTTTCTCTTTGGTTCTTTAGGAGCTTGAGTTTGTTTTTTGGGTTTAATTTCGATTAAATAGGTTTTATCTTTTGTTACCATCTTTACGTCTATAAAGTACCTATGAATGCGATTGTCAGTTTTACATCTATATGGAATAACGGTTTCTTCAGACTCCCATTTTAAAACATTTGGATTTGTGTCCATAAACTTAAACACTTGTCTTTCCCACAGAGATCTAAAAACAACATTGGTTGGATCACCATCGTATTTGTCTGGATTCTGTACAGTATATCTTCCTTTGTATGTCATATTTTTATTATAAATAGAGTTATATGGCTATTAATTATTTCGAGAGTAGGTTAGGAAGAGACAACGCCGGGACCACGCAATCTGGTTCACGTCCAGCGGAACCTTCGTTTATTGATGTCGCTCCTCTTATTTATCCTCCAGAAATGAGAGGGGATACTTCACGACCTTGTATTTTATTTTCCGCGCATGAAAGAAAATTATCTGGACAAGTGCATAGACACGCTGTTTGGTTTCCTGCTCCAGGCGGAATATCATTTGGAGATAAGGGCGAGTATGGTCAAAGTGATCTTGGTTTAGCAGCAGGAGCAATTGATACTATATCTGGAAGATCTGGTGTTGGAAATATTTTAAGTCAAATTTCGACGTTAAATAAAGAACAGGCAAAAATGTTAGGTTCAAAACTTTTACCAGAAAAATATAGTGATTCGGTGTCTCTTGTTACTCAACAAATTAATAATCCAAATACTAATACTACATTTAATAAAAATGGAGTGAGAGCATTTTCTTTTAATTTTAAAATGATTGCTCGATCTGCTCAAGAGTCTGATCTTATTCGAAGAATTCATTCAAAGTTTAGACACTTTATTTATGCGTCTCGCGGAGGAGAAACAAATACTATTACTCTCGAATATCCTCCGGTGTGGACAATTAAATTTATGAATATGGATTCTGGTACAGAAAATATATATCTTCCGAGAATATACTCTTCATACTGTACAGGCGTTACGAGTAACTTTAATGAAACAGGTAATATTTATTTTACTGATAATGCTCCTCTTGAAGTAAGTCTTGCTCTTGAATTTACCGAAACTCGTGCTTTAAATAGACACGATATCGAGCAAATGGAAAATGATCAACTTGGAAATAGAGGTATTAGTTCAACGGGTCGACCTCTTACAGTAACAAATCTTGAACAACCAGATCCAGCACCATTTAAAAACGGTTAATTATGTCATTCTTTTCACAGTTCCCAAAAATATCGTATGATATTAATGCAAATGGTATTAAGACTGAAATCACTGATATGTTTCGACATGTCGATGTTAGAGATGGTTTCATTGATAATATCTCAACGTATACATGGTACGAGATATTGGAAGGAGAACGTCCTGACGTCGTATCAAATAGATTATACGGAACACCTGATTATTATTGGACATTCTTTGTCGTAAATGAAACTCTTAAGCAGGGATTAAATACTTGGCCAAAATCATATCGCCAATTTGAATTAATGCTTGAGCAAGATTATTCAAAATATTCTACTCTTATTTTTATTCCTCGACAATATCCTGTTGCACGTAAGTATGAAAATAGTTTTGAAATGGTAAATTATTTTGGAGGATTAGATTTAGATAACGGAAATATTCGAATAAGAGCCAAAGATCCAGTCGATGGAATTAATGTTGAAGCAGATATATTAAAATTTGATGATCAGCGCTATCAGCTTTGGGTATATGATATTAATAATAAAGGAAGATTCGCTAATAATATATTATGGAATATAGCGTATATTGACAACCCATTTGAGGATGGTCAACAATATACTCAATTTGAAGATGAAAGAACTGAATGGGCAAAAGAAGCTCTTGAATGGGTAAGACTAAATCAGACTACGGTTTATTATTCGTTTTTACGAGACATTGAGAATAAACAAGGTCTTACTTTCGAAAGCGATGCCTATTACGATTATTTCTTAAGAACTTATTTTCAAAAGATTCAATTTGTTTCTCATCGCTTTTTTGAAAGTTCCTATAATGCACCATCTTATTTCCTTGATAATGAATATGAAGATGAAAGATCAACAGCGTTTGATGCATACTCAAGGGTGTATAGTCGAAGAGATGTTGAATTACCAAATGGTTATTTTAGAGGAGATATTGATACAAATGTTCCTAATACAAAATTGGATGGATTTGATCAGAGTGAAATAGCAGATTATAATTCAATTAGTCGTCAACGTAAATATATACCAAGCTTCGTTGAATCATATTTTACTGAACAGGCCAAATTTGTTTCGATCATCGATGATCTCACAGAACAAAATTTTGAGGCGAGAAAGATTCGCGTAATTCGTCCAGAACATATTGATAAGTTCGTTGAAGTATATCAAGAGAAATTGCTAAAATAAATGGCTAATCAAAGAACAAATTTTGGAGCGAAAGTATCTCTCACTCCAGGAGCATATAATATTGATAAGATCGTATTAACTACGCATGATGGTAAAAAATACGATATTGAAAATATAACTGTTAAGCTTACTATAACAGAATCTCTTTATTCTCCGAACATTCTTGCTCAGATCAGTGTAAAAGATACTGCAAACTTTTTTGAAAGTACTCCACTTATTGGTCAAGAAAAAATTCGAATTGTTGTATCGACAAAGCCGAATAGTAATGCTAAAGTAAAAGAAAAGAAGATTGATTTAAATTTTATCGTTACTGAATATCCTCTTTATGCGAGTGCTGAAGAAGAACATACGAATGTATATATTCTAGCGTGTGTTTCAGATCATGCATATTATTCGCGTCTTACAAAAATCTCTCGATCATTTACAAATACGATTGACCAAGAGATAAAAAAAATTATTACTAAAGATCTTGCCTTTAGTAACTTTGAAGTAAATGGTATAGTTGAATCTCGAATGAAAGGAATTATTCGTTGGCAAACGCCGCTCGAAGCAATTGAATGGTTAAGAAGAAAGACATATGATGAAGCTCGTTCACCCTTCTTTTTCTATCATTCTATCGATAATAAAATTCGTTTATCTTCATTACACAATCTAATAACAGCAGAAGAATATCATACATATTATGATACAAGAGAGTTCAATTATGCTCCGTATGAAGAAGAAGATTATGATCAAAGAGTTTCTCGTATTCTTGATGTCGCTTCAAATTTAAAATTGGGTAAGGTTTATCAAGGAATAAATGGTGGATGGGCATCAGAAAATAATTATTTAGATTACTCATATAAGACATATACTAAATATGATTATAATTATGACAATGATTTTAATCAAAGTTTGACTCTTAATAAAAAAACACCTTTATCTACACAGTTTGAAGTAAATGGCCAAAAATTAAATTTAATGCCGAAGGCACATCTTGAACATACTTCAATTAATAATCTCTCATACGGTGAAGAAGATATTAATTATAATAAGCTAAAAGAAAATACGCAGGGGAAAACAAAGGCAATTGAAGAAGCACTTGAAACTGCATCTCATGATATAAAACTTTTTGGTGATTTTGATTTAAATCCTGGTACAGTGATTAATTTAAAATTTCCAAAGGCGGTTGATCCAGCGGTGATGAAAAAATTATTAGCTAATATGAAAAATAAACCAACTGGTCAAAAAGATTTATGGGATAAACACCTATCTGGAAGACATTTAATTACATCAGTAAATCATATATTTGAAGATGGAGAATATTTTTCTGAAGTACGAGTAAAGAAAGACTCATTTAATATTGACTTATAAATAAATCATGGACCCTGAAAATTTTATTAATAATGGCGGAGGATTTTCCTGGTTTACAGGAGTTATTGAAGACATTGATGATCCTATGGAAATGGGAAGATATCGCGTAAGATGTTTTGGGTATCATAATGAAGATAAATCTGCGGACAAAGGTATTCCTACTGAAGATTTACCATGGGCAACAGTAATGCTGCCTATTTCATCTGCTTCAATGTCTGAAGTGGGTCAATCAGCAACAGGTCTATTATGTGGAACTTGGGTAATTGGATTCTTTCGCGATGGCATTAACGCACAAGATCCTGTTATTATGGGATCTATTCCATCGATTCCAACAAAAGTAGATTATCAATATGGTTTCACTGATCCTAACCAGCGTTACCCAGTCGAAGATAAGTTGAATGTACCAGACACTCCTCGCGCTGCTCAAAGTTTAAATGAAATATATAAAACGGCATTCTCTTATACAAAGAAAAAAGAGTTAAGAACTACATATGATCCAAAAATAACAATAGCTCAAAAGATTCGAGCTGAAGAAAAGTCCGGAGTTTTACCACAACAATGGTTATTTCCAGATATTGATTCTGTTATTAAACCACAATATCCAAAGAATCATGTCATTGCTTATGAGAAAGCTAATGATGCTAAAGAAGATTCACACATAGTAGAATTTGATGTGACACCTGGTCAAGAAAGAATCTCAACTGTTCATAGAACTGGAACATATCACGAAATAACTCCAGTCGGAGATAAGACCGAAGTGATTGTTGGTAAAAATTATAGAGTAGTTGCTCAGGGAGAAAATGTTTATATCGAAGGTGGTTGCAATCTTACTATCGATGGAGGATGTAATACAAAAATCATTGGAGATTGGAATGTTCAAGTGACAGGAAATAAGTATGAACATATAGGAGGCACACACGT
>Ga0213868_10003699_pt1 | contig 14185 bp, 15 predicted proteins | sample PICome_9_FD_160087 | JGI IMG/M metagenome (GOLD analysis project Ga0213868, IMG submission 160087) | Coastal seawater microbial communities near Pivers Island, North Carolina, United States - PICO127 | ecosystem: Environmental > Aquatic > Marine > Coastal | place: USA: North Carolina...
TTGGTGGTCTCGCCATCGGCCTTGTTCAATCGATTGCCGTGCCGTACCTCGGCGTTCCCAGCGAGCTCAGCTTGATGGCCGCAGTGGTGGTGCTCATGTTGGTCTTGCTCTTCAAACCTTCGGGGCTATTCGGAACGCCACAGGTTGAACGGGTCTGAGGAAGGAAGCCATGGCTACATCATCACCAAAATTCGTATTCACCCAGGGAACGGGCAGCTACAAAGCCTATAAGTTCTTCGGTTTTGCGATCCTCACATTGCTGATCCTGATCGTCGCATTTGCGTACAACGACACCGGGTCGATTACCCTTTTCGATAACGACTACAAGCTGAGCATCACGCGTGTCACCAAGTCAATCTCGTTCATGGTGGCGATTTTAGGGCTCCAAGTAGTGGCGGGATTCACTGGCCAACTCTCGCTCGGCCAAGGCTTCTTCTTTGGCACCGGCGCTTACATTGCAGCCTGGTTGGTCGCCGACCACAACTGGGCATGGTTTACGTCGTTACTTGTGGTGGTTCCGGTGTGCTTTCTGTTCGGATTACTTTTCGGTATTCCAGCCCTGCGCATCAAGGGCTTGTACTTGGCTCTGGTCACGTTGGGTCTGGCGGCGATCTTCCCGTCGTTGATCAAACTTGACGTGTTACTTCCGTACACCGGTGGTGCTGCGGGCAAACAGGTGGACTCAGACTTCATTCCCCCGAGTTGGTTGCCGCTTGACGCCATAGTCGATGCGCTTCACACGATTCCGCTCGTTGGTCAGTACTTCGGCGAAGGAGAGGGCCTGTCGAGCAAGCAGGAGCAGCGAGTCTGGACGTTCTTTTTAATGACAATCCTCGCCGTCATTTGCTTCAAAATGGTGAGCAATTTGATTAAGAGCCGCCCGGGCCGGGCCATCCGGGCCATCCGCGACAACGAAACAAGCGCGGCAGTCAACGGCATGAGCTTGGCGTTCAACAAGGTGATGTCATTTGGTGTTGCTTCGGCGCTTGGCGGTGTGGGCGGCATGATTTACGTCGCTGAGCTCGGGATTGCGTCTGAAGGAGACTTCACTCAGCTGATCTCCATTCTGTTCGTCGTCGGTATGGTCGTTGGTGGTGTTGGCACCTTGTCAGGAGCGGTTGTCGGTGGACTAGTCATTGCCTTTATTCCAGACTGGGCCTCGTCAACTCAAAACCTTCCGCTGGTTCCGGAACGCTGGTTGCAGGGCCCGACTGGCGGATTAATCCTTGGCATTGGTCTGATCGTGGTGACCTTCGTCCTGCCGGGCGGTGTTGTCTCTGGCATTCGACAGATACGCGGTCGCATCGTCCAGGTGATTCCGCAGACCCCGGAGCTCGCCATGTCGGCTAGCGATTCCGCACCGCAAGCCGGATCAACCGATGGAATCGAAGCCTCACCTAACGGCAACGCAACGGCCGCTCCAAACACCGCCGACGACGGCTGAGCGACTACGGTCAAATCTGAACATTAAACGTAAGATCTCAGTGAGCAGAAAAACAACGATTTCGGCGAAGTCGTCGGGATCAGTTTTCCTGTATCACCGAAGAAATGCCGAGAAATCGGCGCCAACCAACAACTAGGGGAGAACATGCGAACATCACGTATTAAGCGCTCCGTTGCAGGACTCATGGCCGCTGGCCTGATCTTTGCGGCATGCGGCAGCGACGACGAACCGGCCTCCACTGAGGCACCGGCAGAGGCACCGGCTGAAGAGCCGGCTGAAGAGCCGGCTGAAGAGCCTGCTGAAGAGCCGGCTGAAGAGCCTGCTGAAGAGCCTGCTGAAGAGCCTGCTGAAGAGCCTGCTGAAGAGCCTGCTGAAGAGCCCGCTGAGGCCTTGGCGCTCGAAGGAGACGTTGAGGTTGCTGCTGGCACCACGCTCGCACTTGGCGACTGCCCGGACGACTGGGACCCGATGCAAGGTGTTGATGGCGACGAGATCCGTATCGGCCAGACACTGCCACAGTCGGGTGCACTCGCTGCATTCGGTGCCATCGGTGAAGGCATGGCGATCTACTTCGACTACGTCAACGCCACAGATCCGATCGAAGGCAAGGAACTCGTGTGGATCGGAAAGGACGACGGCTACGAAGCCGGCCGCGCCGTTGCAAACGTCGAAGAAATGCTCGACTCCGATGACGTGTTTGCCCTGGCGCACAACATTGGTACGCCGATCAACTTTGCCATCCGTCCGATCACCGACGAGGCCTGCGTGCCGCAGTTGTTCAACTCGTCAGGCTTCCCCTTCTGGGGCGATCCGGCAGAATTCCCGTGGACTGTTGGCAACATCTTGAACTACGTCACCGAGACCGAGATCTGGTGCACCGACATCAAGGCCAACATCGGCGAAGATGCGACCGTTGCGGCGCTCATCATGAACAACGACTTCGGTAAGACCTACCAGCAGACCCTCAATAACTCAGAGTCATGCGCCGGTCTTAACATCGTCTCCGAGCAGGTCCACGACCCGGCCGGAGCTGACGTCACCAACGAAATGACCACGCTCATCGCCACCGGTGCTGATGTGTTCCTCGCAGGTACCACGTCGAAGTTCTGCTCGCAGTCAACTGCAGTGCTCGCTGGATCCGAATGGCGTCCGACAACCTACATGTCGTACACCTGCAACAACTTGTCATCGTTCTTCGCTCCTGTTGAGGACGCTGTGGCGACGCTGAGCGCAGACGACGCCGGTCCGATCATGGCCAACTCAAACAAGGTCTGTGGTGACCCCGTGTACGCCGATGACCCGAAGATCCAGGAAGTGGAAGCGATCCTCGCTGAGTATGGCGACGTGACATGTGCTGATGGTTCGTACTCGACCGGCATTCTGTACGGCGAGTTCCTCGTCGACGTTCTGCGGGATGCAGCGGCGCTGGAAGGTGGACTCAACCGGGTCAATCTGATGGCGGCAGTGTGGAACGCTGACACCACGAATGACACCCTGCTCGGTGGCACGCTGAAGCTCGATGGCGTCAACGATGCCTACTGGACAGAGTCCGCACAGCTGCAGCGCGTCGCCATTGTCGATGGCGCAATTGCTTTCGTGCCGACTGGTGACCTGGTCGACTTTGAAGGCCAGGGCGGTTCCTTCTCGAGCTGAGAGATCCGCTGATCTGATCAGCTAAAAACGCGACGAGCCGGTCGCCTTCTCGGAATATCGAGAAGGCGACCGGCTCGTTCGCGTTAGGTGGGACCTAGCTGGGTCAGCTTGGCAGTGTGCAACTGGACCGCCTGCGTTTAGTTGTCAAATCAGCTGCCGAGGTCTGTGCATGAAAGAAGCTCGGTCGCCAGCGAGACCGAACGTTCGTCGTTCCCACCCTGGGAGAGCGCCTTGATTTCGCTATCGCTGTAACCCGTGAACACTTCGTCCACGCAGTCACTGTCAACGGTGCCTCCAATCATTTCAATGTCGGTGATGAACTTTTCGCGAGTGCCATCACGATTGACCCCACCGCAAGCTGCCAGCACAAGAGCGCTGAGTGCGATAGCAGCAGCAAGTTTGCTCTTCATTAGGTGTCCTTGTTCGGTGGTGACGGCGATGTTTACTGATGCGGCGTTGAGAGGCTGACCGAAGCCAGTGTCACAGCTCAGGGCGGCGGGAAATGTTTACCGTGAACTCGCCTTCGGCTTCGATGACGTTGTCAAACTCCCAGATGGCACCGGCTTCGTCGATAGCCTGACAGGCGAATCTCGTACCAATGTCTCGGTTAACGGGTGCAACACAGTCGACGTTGGTCAAGGTCGTCCCAATCTGTTCGGGCACCTGCTCGGCGATAAACGATTCAGCTTCAGACTTGAAGTCGGCCGTTGATGTGAAACAGCTGGCGAGCACGACCACGGACCCAGCTCCGCACAGAAGATGGATGACGTGCCGTGAATTCATTAGGCCAAAGCTACTGGGCTGTGACTGGGGTGTCGCCGACTCGAGTGCGACGGTGGGCGTCGCGGACTCGGCTGGTCATCACAACGAGCAACGCCATCCACACGAACGCAAAGCCGATCAGCCGGTTGAGTGGCATCGGTTCGTCATAGATGGCCCAGCCAAGCCCAAAGTTGATGACGGGCACCAAGAGGTTCAAAGGCCCGAGGAGGGTGAACGGAATTGATTGGGCGGCTGATGCAAACAACATGAGGGGAACGGCGGTGATCAATCCGGTGCCGAGAAGGAACGCCCACTCGGTGCGTGACGCGATGTCAATGGCACTGCCGCTGCGGCTTGACAACGCGATGACGAGACCGAGGGCAGGGAGGAACAGCACAAGGGTCTCACCCGTCAGACTGTCGATTGCTCCAAGTGGAATATTGCGTTTAGCTAAGGCGTAGCAGCTCCACGTCGCAGCAAGGACGAGAGATATCCAGGGAGGTCGGCCGGCGCCCACCGTGAGAATCACGACCGCAATCGATGCGCAGCCAAATGCGATGCGCTGCGCGTTGTTGGGGCGTTCCCCCAGAACGATCACGCCGATCGCCATCGTGGCAAGTGGCGCGATGAAGTAGCCGAGCGCTGTTTCGATCACTCGGTCGTTGACGACCGCCCACACGTAACTCCCCCAGTTGGCAGTGAGGAGCAGCGCTGCGACCACCAGACGCCTGATGATCGCCTTCGAATGGAATGCGACGCTTAAAGCGGACCATGTTCCACGGACTGTCGTGATCGCCACCATCACGACAGCGGCAGTGAGCATCCGCCATCCGATGAGTTCAAGTGCGTCGAAAGCATTCAACTGCTTCCAGTAAACGGTGAGCAAGCCCCAAATGAGGTAGGCAGCGATTCCAACTCGCACGCCTCTGCGCTCTCGGTCCTCGCTCACCGCCACACCGTATTAGGCAAACCCTCATCGTCACCAGTCAGTGCCCACCCAGCCCAACCAACTCGGCGGTAAACGTCGAATCCGCAGCGTCGCGTGCAGATCGTGCTGTGCATCTCAGACGAGAGCCGGCGTCTTGCTAAAATAAGTATGAGAATCTTCACTGAGGATTGCAGGATCAACATGGTCGATCGGTTTCGGTCGACGGGAGTTTGGACGTTAGACGAGGACGTTGGCGGGGGTGAACGGACTAACTCGAACTACGGTGAAGACGTGGCAGCGCGCGTGCAGGTCGTGAAGTTCGGAGCCGTGTCGGTGCGCATTTCCGAAGACCCGGCTGGCGACGTCGCTCGATCGCTGGCTGTGCGACTGCGCGTCGCAACCCGTCGCCGCGGCTCGGCATCACTGGCTGTCAGCGGAGGCTTGACTGCACCGTCCATGCTCGCAGCACTCGTGCACGAGGATCTGAACTGGGATCAGCTGACGATTTGGCAGGTCGATGAGCGAGTAGCCCCCGACGGACATGAGGATCGCAACGCAACGCAACTGTGGTTTGTCCCGGGTAGGACACAGCTCATGCCAGTCGAGGGCGACGACCTTGCGATGGCCGCCTTGCGGTATGCCGACGGTTTGCCGGCACGGTTCGACGCCGTCCACCTTGCCATAGGCCATGACGGCCACACCGCTTCGTGGCCGCCTTCGCCGCATTCTGATGCCACAGTGGTCAGCAGCCAGAATCCGGTGGCAATGGTCGGTGACTTCAACGGACGTGGCCGAATGACGCTGACCCCGACGCCAATCAACCAGGCGCGCAGCCGATTGATTTTGGCCACAGGAAAAGTAGAGTCGGCAATGGTCCAGCGATGGCTCGATCGGGACCGATCCATTCCGGTAACTCACGTCCGTCGCTCGGGAACTACCTTGTTCCTCGATCACGCGGCGGCGTCGAAACTGTCGCTCTAGGGTGGTGAGCGATGGAACTCGCTGACCTTGCCAACCTTGCGCAACCACCACACTTGCGAACTCTGTTTGCCAACGATCCGACACGCGCCGAGCGTTACTTCTTTAGAGTCGCTGACCTCCGGGTTGACGTGTCGAAGCAACGAATCACCGATGATCTCGTCAAGTCGCTGATCGAACTTGCGCAAAGCGTTGGCGTGGAGCAACGCCGCGATGCGATGTTTGCCGGTGAGCACATCAACATTTCCGAAGACCGCGCTGTTGGCCACACTGCGCTTCGACTGCCCCCTGAGTCAAGCTTTGAAATCGATGGCCTGAATGTCGTACCTCACGTTCACGCCGTACTTGACGCCATGGAAGCGTTCGCAGATCGGGTTCGAGCGGATGACCGGATCACGCACGTAGTGAACATTGGAATTGGGGGATCCGACCTTGGACCGGCGATGGCCTATCAAGCCCTCAACGCCTTCCGTCACCGACGTATCCGCTGTTCGTACGTATCGAACATCGACGGCGCAGACATCGCCGACGTACTCTCTGGCGCCGACCCGGCATCCACGCTGTTCATCGTCGCATCGAAGACGTACGGCACGATTGAAACGCTCACGAACGCTCGAACAGCGCGCCGTTGGCTGGTCGACGCACTTGGAGAGGAGGCGGTGTCTGATCACTTTGTTGCCGTTTCGACTAATTCTGAGCGCGTCGCCGAGTTTGGTATCGACGCTGACAACAACATGTTCGGGTTCTGGGACTGGGTTGGCGGTCGCTACTCGGTGTGTTCGGCGATCGGGCTGTCACTCATGATCTCAATCGGCCCCGACCGATTTCGTGAGTTCCTCTCGGGTTTCCATGTGATGGACGAACACTTCAGAACGGCACCGCTGACAGAAAACGTTCCAGTGCTGCTTGGGCTGATCGGTGTATGGAATTCCAATGGCCTTGGTTTCGACACTAAGGCCGTGCTGCCGTATGCCAACGAACTTGCTCGCTTTCCGGCTTATTTGCAGCAGCTAGACATGGAATCGAACGGCAAGTCGGTCGGCCTTCAGGGTCAGTGGATTGACCACAAGACCGGCCCCATTGTCTGGGGTGAGCCAGGCACCAACGGGCAGCACGCGTTCTATCAGCTCATCCACCAGGGCACCCGCATCGTGCCGGTCGACTTCATCGGGTTCGCACGAGCACACCATGACCTCCAAGAGCATCAGGATTTACTTTTTGCGAATCTCGTCGCGCAGTCAGAGGCATTAGCGTTCGGTCGAGACAAGGCATCTGCGCAGTGGCGCCAATTTGTAGGCAACAGACCCAACACGGTGATTCTTGCCGATCAGCTCACCCCGTCGGTGCTTGGCCAACTGATCGCGCTCTACGAGCACATTGTTCACGTACAAGGAACGATTTTTGGTGTCAACAGCTACGACCAGTGGGGTGTCGAATTGGGCAAGGAGCTGGCCAATCAGATCACCCCCGAGTTAACCGGAAACCCCAACCCCGACGTCCATGACAGCGGCACTAACGCCCTCATTGACTGGTACCGGGCGCATCGCTGACGCACTGTCCACAAAATAGCCGGGTAACTAGGTTCGACCGATCGAGCTGGAGTCGGTCAGACTACATAGATGCGTAACTTCGAGAACATATATATCGACGGTGCTTGGATTCCCAGCGGGGGAAGCGGGACCATTGAGGTCATCAACGCTGCCACCGAACAGGTGATGGGCTCAATTCCCGACGGAGTCGCGAGCGACGTAGATAGCGCTGTCTCAGCTGCTCGTACTGCGTTTGACGCCTGGTCCCAAACGCCAGTCGAAGAGCGGCAGAAATACCTGACTCGCCTCAACGAAGCACTTCAGGCCCGCTCAGCTGAGATCGCAGAGACCATTGCCGGCGAGGTCGGCATGCCGATCACCTGGTCGACGATGATCCAGGCGGGCTTACCCGTTGGCAACATGGCGACCTTCGCCACCCTGCTCGACAGCTTCGAGTTCGAACAGGAGATTGGCAACAGCCTTATCGTCAAAGAACCAGTCGGTGTTGTCGGCGCAATCACGCCGTGGAACTACCCGCTGCACCAGATCATCTGCAAGGTCGGCGGCGCGCTCGCTGCGGGCTGCACCATCGTGTTGAAGCCAAGTGAAATCGCCCCGCTCAACGCCTTCATGCTCGCTGAGATCATTCACGAAGTCGGTCTGCCTGCTGGCGTGTTCAATTTGGTCAGCGGCAATGGCCCCACAGTTGGGGCGGCCATCTCGGCCCATCCGGGTATCGACATGGTGAGCTTCACGGGTTCGTCCCGAGCTGGCAAGCAGGTTGCGGCGTCCGCTGCCGACTCAATTAAGCGTGTGGCGCTAGAGCTTGGAGGCAAGTCGGCGAACATCGTGCTTGACGATGCTGATTTCGCTGCTGTCATTCCTAAGGGCGTGTTTGCGTGCTTTCTGAATTCGGGCCAGACATGTACGGCACACACCCGAATGTTGGTGCCGAACAGCCGTTACGACGAAGCGGTTGAGATTGCCGCTGCTGCGGTTGCCACCACACAGGTCGACGATCCAACGAAAGAAGGTATGCACCTCGGCCCGTTGATCAGTCAGGCGCAGTGGGATCGAGTGCAGTCCTATATTCAAAAGGGGATCGACGAGGGTGCAGTGATAGCAGCAGGGGGTCTCGGTAAGCCTGAGGGAAACGAGACCGGCTACTTCGTTAAGCCGACCCTGTTCGCCAACGTCTCCAACGACATGACCATCGCCCAGGAAGAGATCTTCGGCCCGGTGCTGTCGATCATTGGTTATGACGATGATGACGACGCTGTGCGCATTGCCAACGACAGCCTCTACGGCCTAAGTGGGGGAGTGTGGTCTGCAGATCAAGACCGAGCGATGAGCGTCGCCCGTCGCATGCGCACCGGTGCTGTTGACGTCAATGGCGGAAGTTTCAACATCGCCGCGCCCTTCGGCGGCTACAAGCAATCCGGTTACGGTCGCGAGAACGGCCCGTACGGCATCGAAGAATTCCTCCAGACGAAGTCGATGCAACGCTGAGTCCGGTCGGGGTGAAGAAGGTGAATGATGGCTGGCGCCGCGGATACGGTGGCGACAATGAGTGAGACAAGAAGGCCTGATATTCAACGTGTGGGAGTCGTGGGTTGCGGCCAGATGGGTGCCGGGATTGCCGAGGTGTCTGCTCGGGCTGGACTCGACACGATTGTGCACGAGATCGATGCGGCGTCAGCTGAGCGTGGACGGAATCGTCTCATCGGCTCCTTTGACAAGGCTGTCGCTCGAGGGAGGATGACGGAGGAAGACCGTGATGCGACCCTAGGACGGCTTACGTTCACGACCGACCTTCAGGATATGGCCGATCGCCGCATGGTAATTGAGGCCGTTATTGAGGACGAACCACTGAAGACAGAAGTGTTTCGAACTCTTGACAGGGTCGTCGAAGCCGACGATGCCATTTTGGCGAGTAATACAAGTTCGATCCCGATCATGAAACTGGGAATCGCCACCCAGCGGCCCGAGAACGTCGTTGGCATTCACTTCTTCAATCCGGTTCCAGTACTCAAGCTTGTTGAGTTGGTCACCAGCTTGATGACCGACGAGGCAACAGTGAAAGCCGCAAATCATTTCGCTGAGGAGACGCTCGGCAAAATCGTGATTCGCAGTCAGGATCGAGCTGGTTTTGTCGTTAACGCACTACTCATTCCCTACATCCTTTCAGCGATTCGGATGATGGAGTCAGGATTCGCCACGGCAGAAGATATTGACCACGGCATGGTCGAGGGGTGCAATCATCCGATGGGCCCGCTAAGTCTGGCCGATCTGATCGGGCTCGACACGACACTTGCGGTGGCAGTCAGCATGTACGAGGAGTTCAAAGAGCCCCTCTACGCCGCCCCTCCAATGCTCTCGCGAATGGTCGAGGCAGGCCTGCTTGGTCGAAAGTCCGGTAGGGGTTTTTACGACTACGGCGAGCGAGGTTGATCGCATTGGCAGGAGAACGAGTACTGGTTGCCAAAGTTGGTCTCGATGGCCATGACCGCGGCGTCAAGGTGGTGGCCCGTATTTTGCGCGACGCTGGCTACGAGGTCATCTACACCGGATTATTTCAGACACCGGACACCGTGGCAGCTGCTGCAGTCGATGAAGACGTGGACGCCATTGGGTTGTCAATGCTGTCGGGCGCACACATGACGCTAGCGCCGCTCGTTGTTGAGAAGGTCCGCGGGCGGGGTGCCGACATCCCCGTGGTGGTTGGCGGCATCGTTCCTAATCGTGATGTTCACGAGCTTGAATCAGCTGGTGTTGCGAAGATCCTGACCCCAGGGGCAACTGCAGACGAAGTTGTTGAGGCGATTCGATCAGCGATTCATCCGAACGAGAGCGAGGACTGATCCACCGTGTCAGCACGGCGGGTTGACCGCGTCGAGCGACTCACCAATTTGCTGGCGCTGTTGCTCGAAACGAGTCGACCAGTAACGATGGTTGAAATCGTCGGTGCCCTCGTTGGTCAATACCCAGACGGTGAACGCAACCAGCGCGCAGCGTTTGAGCGTGACAAGGCAGCCTTACGAGACTTAGGGGTGCCGATTGAAGCCAAGTCTGAGCTGGGCCAAGGGTCTCCGGGTAGGTATTGGATCGACCGCCGTGCCTATGAATTGGCGGATCTCGAACTTGACGGGGACGAGCGGCGGGCTCTTCAGGTCGCGGTCGCTGCGGTCCGTACTGGCACATCGGCAGGCCGTGATGCAATGTGGAAACTTGGAGGCTCAGCAATTGGTGAGGTCGGCACGGTATCCGCCGTGATGCCCGACCGGCCGGAACTGCCTGTGGTGCGCGCCGCAGTTGCTGGGCGTTCACGGATTAGCTTCGGTTACCGCAGCGAACGACGGCACATCGAACCGTGGGGCCTGCTGCTGCGCGGCGGGTTCTGGTACGTCATCGGCTTCGACTGCGACCGTAATGCTCAGCGCACTTTCCGCATCGATCGGTTTGACGGCACACTGGACAACGTCGACGTTGGTCCACCGGGCGCATTTGAACGTCCCTCCGCATTTGACCCGCGCAACGCTTTTCCGGCGGACCCTAAACAGATCGGTCATTCTGCAGCTGACGGCGCTGTCGCCGTAGTACGAATCGACGCCACTCGAGCTGCTGCAATCGAGCGCGAAGTCGGCGTTGATCGAGTTATCCAACGCCATAGTGACGGAAGTATTGATGTTGAGGTCGCTGCATCTAATTTTGATGCCTTTCGATCTTGGGTGCTCGGCTTACTCGATCATGCTGTGGTTGTCGGTCCACCCGACGTGCGCGAGGCAATCGTCGGCTGGTTGTCAGCAGCGGCAGCTGGGAGTTCAGAGTGAGTGGGCCCCGCAATGCTGAGGATCGCCTGGCCCGTCTTTTGGTGATGCTGCCCTGGTTGATGGAGGTCGGCGAGGTGCCGCTTGCTGAGGTGGCTGCTCGGTATGATTTGACTGAGGCTCAGGTGCAAACGGACCTGGAATTGGTCGCAATGTGTGGGTTGCCGCCATTCGTTGACGAGATGATCGATGTCTTTGTCGACGACGGCCTCGTGTTCGTGGGCGTCCCCCGACTCTTCACTCGTGCACTTCGCCTTACCGCTCCGGAGGGCTTCTCGTTGTTAGCTTCGGCGCGGGCTGCAATGGAACTGCCTGGGGCTGATCCGGAGGGGCCTTTGGGTCGCGGGTTGGCCAAGCTCGCCCGTGCGCTCTCCGAGGTGGGGCTTGATACCAATGTCGGCAGTAAGGACGACAATGCAGGCGTGGCGATCGAACTGGATCGTCCGCTGGCGACCGATGATTTGGCTGAGGCTGCGACAAACGGCTGGGAAATGGCGGTCACGTACTATTCGCCAGCGCGTGATGAACGCACCGAACGTTCAATCGTGCCGCGCCACGTTTTCGTTGACGGAGGGAACTGGTACGTGGTTGCCGATGATGACCGCTCAGGCGAGCAACGCACGTTCCGGATCGACCGCATTGACACCATGACGGCGACGGGTCGGACAGTGCCGAGTGCAGATGTCGTGTCGACGCCGGCTGCATTCTTCGATGATGCTGATTTGCCGGTTGCTGTTTTGCGATTGGCACCGGCCGCACATTGGCTGCTTGACCGGTATCCGATTAGAAACCAGGTTGCCCTCTCCGAGCCTGCCGGGTGGATTGAGGCCAGTCTGCCGGTTGCGAGCAGTAGGTGGTTAGCGCGTCTTCTGATTCGCCTCGGGCCTGACGTGGAAGTGGTTTCGCCTGGAGATGCTGCAGCCGAGGCCGCTGAGCTGGCATCAGCGGTCCTCGCCCGGTACTGACTCGGCCGTCGGTGGGCTCAGAGCGCCAATATTCAGCGGTCAAAGAATGCGCCGAGCTGTGACAAATCGGTGATGCCGTGTGCATCAAGCAGGTGAGGGAGCACCCCTGCGGTAGCTGCAGCGTCAGCCAGCGCATCGTGAGGGTTGAGCAGCGGAACCTCAAATCGGTCGGCGACATCAATCAATCGGTGCGACTGCTTGCGCTCCGGGTCAAGACGACGTGACATGCGAAGGGTGCAGAGGCGCGGGCCGAGATCGAACCCCGATCGGCGTCGGGCGGCGCGCTCGATGAAACCAGCATCGAATTGCGCATTGTGTGCGGTGAATACCGCGCCTTTGATCCGCTCGGCTAACTCATCGAGCGCGGTCGACATCCGGGGTGCATTGCGCAGCATCGGTCGGGTGATGCCATGAATATCGGTTGGGCCGACTCGTTGAAGTGGCCAGCGCAGTCTGACCAGAGTGCTCCAGCGGTCAATTACTCCTCCATCGCTCTCGACGATGACAGCGCCAATTTGCAAGATTCGATCATGACGTTGGGAGAGGCCGGACGTTTCGATGTCGACTGCAGCGAATCTTGGGAGTGGCACAGTGTCCACCCTAGACAGCCATGCACACAGCGTTGTCGTGCAGCGTCGACATCGCTTTGACCGGACGAGAGCCACGTGCGAATGCCATCCGGCTTGGTGAGCGTGGCGACTCCCCACGTTGATTTGTGCAACGAGGTTGAATCCAGCGAGATGTCGTTTGCTCGACTCGCCCACCCCGAAGCTGTACTCGAAAGTTCCGCGAGCGGACTGCTGGCACGATTTGCGGTCCTCGCATTTCGAGAAAATCTGATGGGCTTGGTCTCGTGGGCGTTCGGGTTTGGGGTTTTCCGCTTCGGATGGAAAACAGGCGGTTAGCGGCTTTGCATTGGACGCGACCACGCCGCTAGCCCCCGAGCATCTAGACACCGAATGGATAACCCTTGAATACTTGATTACCTGATCGTGTCCTGACTTTCTTGAATACCCGGCACTCGCAGCTCGAACGAAACAGCCAAACAGTGTCCGGACGCGTCCGTGGCCGTAGCAAATTCGGCCGACCGTAAATCTTTGAGATGGGACAGTAACGGGAAAGGCGTTGTGGACTTAGGCAGACCGGCAGCGAGGCTTTCGGCGCCTCTTTGGTTCTTTTGCTTGTCTGGTTTTTCGACGGCGGTAAGCGGGACCGGCACGTCGGTATTGGTGAACTCCAAGACTGAGGTTGAAAGAGCAGTCATGGCCGAGGTGTCGGGAACGAGCCGCGTGCGCTGCGCAAACTTGACCGATCGTCCTTTTTCGCGTGCCGGCGCCAACAGTGTCAAATAGCTCGGTCGGCGAGGCTCTTCTAGGGAAAGTTCAGTCGGATGACGAAATCAATGCTGTGGCATTGATGGTCCGTACTCGACGGAGTTAGCTGCGGATCGCATGTGATCGGGAGGTACGGACACGACGGAGCATCTTCACGCAGGTGTTTTACGCGCAAAGCTCCACCCAAACCCACAACCGCTGGGGTCCGATGAATTATCTCGTTGCAAATGCAACGTGTTTGATCCTTGAATGGATCGTTCGCAGTAAGTCACATGGTTGTTATTCCCGCTGTCAATGGCGGGATCGGACTGAGCGCAGACTGCGCTGAGTTGAATAGATCCATACCATCCGAAAGAGGATTCAATGACTAAGGCAGAAATGATCGACGCAGTGTCCGCTGCTTCAGGTGTTTCGAAGGCTGACGCAGAGCGCACGCTCGGTGCGTTCTTTGACTTCGTCGTAACCGAGACGAAGAAGGGCGAGAAGATCGCATGGGCCGGCTTCGGTTCGTTCAGCACGACTCAGCGCGCCGCACGCGAAGGCCGCAACCCACAGACGGGCGAGCCAGTACAGATCAAGGCATCGACCGCCATGAAGTTCACCGCTAGCTCGACGTTGAAGCAGGCGCTCAACGGCAAGAAGAAGTGATCTGATGGCAGCGAAGAAGCCTCCGGCGAAGAAGAAGGCTCCAGCCAAGAAGAAGGCTGCAGCGAAGAAGGCTCCAGCCAAGAAGAAGGCTGCAGCGAAGAAGGCGCAAGCCACGAA